>Ga0193753_10000591_pt1 | contig 35102 bp, 26 predicted proteins | sample H1c2metaG_FD_144925 | JGI IMG/M metagenome (GOLD analysis project Ga0193753, IMG submission 144925) | Soil microbial communities from a riparian zone of the East river system, Colorado, United States - H1c2 | ecosystem: Environmental > Terrestrial > Soil > Riparian zone | place: USA: East...
CTCAAGGTCGGGCGAGCGCTCTTCGATAAAACCCATATTGGCAATTTCATTCTCATCCGCAGGGACTCTCTTGGAAAAATTGAAGAAGTAAGGAAACTTAACAATCTCTCTAGTCGATTGACCAGGATCAGAACCAACGATCCAGGTTTGCCGAAATGACTCAGCAGGATAGCGCTGGAAGATTACGCGAAAATCGTAGCTTCAAAAGAGTAGTCCAATTTTATATCAGCTATGCCAGTTCAAAAATACGATCAAACCCTGCCGTCACTTGTAAAAAATGGCGTTAGCAGAAGACTGATTCATACAAATAATCTAATGACCGTTATCATTGATTTTAGCAATGGTCCGTGGAATGCCCCCGATCCGCTGCATTCTCATCCACACGAACAGACTACATACATCGCAGAGGGCGAGGTTCTTTTTATATGCGAGGGGGAAATTGATCAGAAACTTTCGGTAGGTGATATGTTCTATGTTGCATCAAATAAGAAACATGCCATCCAACTATTATCAACCAAAGCAAGGCTAGTTGACAGTTTCAACCCTATACGGAAGGACTTTCTTGAATGACAATCGGCTACTCCCCGTTTGGAACGTTGTTCATTTATTAACAAAGTACTATACCTACAAAAACTCCTAATGCATCATCTTATGCTGCATACCGGGGATCATCTTCATCACAAAGGACAACGTCGACTTTGCAATTTCATCATTAAGTCTGAAGTCGGAACTTTTTCCGTTGATGGTATAGTGCCCATCTCCGGCCTGTACAACCTGCGCGTATCGAACACCCAAAATGATTCTACCATGCGCGGGCGTATAAATTTTATAGTCAAACTCGCCCCCATACGTAAATATAAAAGATCGTTGCCTCATCGAGTTGTTAACCATTTCACTCACCAGGTCTGGAGTATTGTTGACGACGAAATCCTTTTGACGCACGTCGACTAAAAAGTCCTGAGCCCCAATCGTTATCTGGGGAAACAGATCGATATGTTTGTTCTTCACGAGATCGTAGCCAATACCTGCTTCAATGGTCCTTCTTTTTGTCCTGAGCTCCAGGTCTTCATTGGTTGTCAGGTTTCTGAAACCAGGTGCGGCTATAAACGAAAGCATGACGCGATTTTTATAAAGATCGAGGGATATCAGGAAGTTGCTCATGTTTTCGCTGATGTTGTTGAATCCGAGCGGCGCCAACTCGCGACGCAGGTTAGTAAGCGACGCAAAGGCGTGCTGGTAGCCAAGCGCTATGGTCGCAAATTGATTGTCATCGGTAGTATAAACATACTGGGTAAGTGCTTGAAGCGAATCATATCCCGAGCGGATTTTAGCAGCTTCAAGTTTTTTGTGAAGTTCTTCTTTGTCAACCGTGGAAGGGTCGATTTTGCTGAAATCATAGGTTCGGGAACTAGGATAATGATGATGCTGTGCAAAGCAGTTTAGAGCAAGTACACAAGAAAAGAGCGTAAATATGTATTTCATATAGATTGGATTATTGTCTTCGTTAATGAAATATCCGTTATCAAAACTTGCACCAAACCCCTCGGGTGGCTCAGTCTCGCAACAGTTTAGACCATGCGAACAGTAAACGGGAGCTAAGGAAGTGATTCCGGTATCGCACGCCGACGATTTTCAAGAATTTGGTGCAGACAGTCAGGGACACTCATGGCGACCGACCTGTCCAATGTTGCGCTAGATGAGGAGTGAAGTCTACATAAATTCCCTTAAAACGGGGCATGGTGCTTTCATTGAATTTCACCATTATGTAGTAAAATCTTCTGGTCATGCAAAAAGGCATCTTTCGGTCGGGCTTCCGTCACCTTGTGAAAAATCGTACTGCGTCAATTCTGAATATCAGCGGAATGGCCATCAGTGTTGCCATTTGTTTGTTGATTTTGGTTTGGACAAAAAGAGAAGTTTCTTACGACAACTTCCATCCCAACGTCACAAATAAGTACAGGGTTTGGAACACCTTTAAGAGTGAAAGCGAGACATTTTCTCAGGCCCCTTCTGGCGTGGCACTTGGTGCACAACTACCGAAGCATGTTCCATCGATAATAGGGTCGTGCCGGATTTTTTACGGTGATTTCAAATTTAGCTATGAGAAAGACACGTACTTCGAGCACCGCGCCATACAAGCCGACTCTAATTTTTTTAACTTCTTCGGATTCAAGCTAATCAGAGGAACAGCGGATCAGGTCCTGAAAACTCCGAATGAAGTCGTGATGACGGAGCAAACTGCCATCAAATACTTTGGAAGCGTCGATTCAGCAATGGGCAAAACTGTAATGATGCTCAACACGGCGATGACTGTCTCAGGCGTCTCAGCAAATCCACCTATCAATTCCCATATACGATTCGACATTGTTATACCATATGCCTGGCTTCATGGGTACGCTTTGACTACCTATAAGGAGGATATTGATAACATGTGGGTTGGCGGGTGGCCGCACACTTACGTAGAGCTGGCGCGCGGTTCGAATGTTGAACAGACGTCCAAGATGGTCAACGATGTGGTTGCACAGTTCTCGAAAAAGGAATGGGAGGACAATAAGATGTCGTATCAATATATTCTGCAGCCCATTCAAGATATTCATCTTAAGTCCAATCTGAGGTATGACACAGCCAACGGTAATATTTTAACCGTAAAGGTCTTTTTGGCAATCGGAATTTTTATCCTTTTGCTTGCCTGCATTAACTATATCAACCTCACCACTGCCACTGCTATCCAGCGCGCAAAGGAGATCTCACTTCGTAAAGTAGTCGGGGCAAGTCGCAAGCAGTTGATCAGGCAATTTTTCTCTGAAACCCTTGCTGTCACTATTGTGGCCGTTGTCATCGGCGTATCTGTGTTGGAATTGTCATTGCCATTGTTCTCTGAATGGATGGATCAGCCCTACCATTTTGAACTCAATTTCCAAACGATCGGTATGCTGGCGGTCTTTGCCATACTGGTGACGTTCTTATCCGGATTTTACCCCTCGATTGTTCTTTCTTCTTTTCAACCGGCGGCGGCGCTAAAGGGAAGGTTTGCACACAGCAGCAGTGGTCAATTCGCCAGGAAAGCATTGGTGATTGCTCAGTTTACCATTTCAACAGTCTTGGTGATTTGCATCATTACGGTAAATCAGCAAATGCGGTATATCAGACACGCATCCCTTGGATATAATAGTGAAGCCGTGTTGACGGTAAATTTTAATGGCGAAGAGGACGTGGTCAAGAAGTACACTGCTATCCAGCAACAATTGCTGTCAGTGCCGTATATAACCTCCGTTAGCCGTCACAGTTCACCTTTGGTTGGTGGCTTTGGCAACGGATGGATCACCACCGAAGATTTGAACGGCAAAGAAGTTACCACAAGTATATACAGACTTGATGTGGACGCCGATTTTAAGACGACGTATGATCTTGAGCTTGCGTCGGGGCGATTCTTTTCCAAGGACATGGATTCGACACAATCGGTCCTGGTGAACGAAGCGGCCGTCAGAGTCCTTGGATGGCAGAAACCTGAGAATGCTATTGGGAAACCTTTTGGCAAAGGAAAGGATGCCAGATATGTGATTGGGGTTATTAAAGATTTTCACTTCGAGAACCTTCACAAGCGCGTCGAGCCGGTATTGATCGGATTCGAAAGAGGTGGTTACTGTATTTCATTGAAGATTGAAGAGGGACAAATAAAGCAAGCCATCAGCCACCTGGAACGTGTATGGACTCAAGTTGTTCCCGATATTCCACTGCAATATGAATTCATTGATGACACGTTAGAGACACAGTACACTAACGAAGACAAGATTGAGACCGTCTTTTATTTGTTATCAGGGTTGTCTCTCACCATTGCCTGTATGGGATTATTTGGCTTATCAACGTTTATGCTTCAGCAACGAACACGCGAGGTTGGTATTCGAAAAGTTCTGGGCGCGCAGGTCACAGGCATTGTGATATTGCTGACCGGTGATTTTTCTAAACTAGTGTTGATTTCCGTGCTCATAGCATCTCCTATAGGATGGTTCATCATGCGCGGTTGGCTTGACACTTTTGCTTATCATACAGAACTGAGGTGGTGGATCTTCGCATTTGGATTGATCATCCCTCTCGTGATCGCGCTATGTACAGTGAGTTTTCATTCCATAAAAACTGCATTGTCGAATCCAGTCAACAGCCTAAGATCTGAATAGCTATAATTTGTCAAGCTTCGTTAATCAAGATCCTCACTAACTCCGAACGATCATTCAATTACCGTAATCGAAAGACATCTATTTTCTTTTCAATGAAGTGCGCATAGAGAGCCCGACCAATCACTAAATCGTCAATCACTACCCTCCTGCGCGAAACGCTACGGCGGGCACGGAATCACTAAATTCTCTCCGCCGCCTCCGGTGCTCCATCAAACTGCAGATGTTTTCCTGCAAGTTTACCAAGCATCAGTACTATTGGGAAAACAACCTTCTTCACCAAAGTTGGAATTTCTGCCATATCAAACTCTGTCTTATATTTCGATTGGAGGTAAGCCCCATCAAAAGGTGATGGGGCCTTTCCACCATTTGCTTTCGTAGAGCGGTAGATCTCTGTGAGAAAATATTCCAGGTTATGAGCGGGGCTAACCCAGCCCTTGCATATGAGAACCTCATCGCCTGCATTCCAGAAACGATGGACCACACCCCTTGTGAATGTAACGGTTTCGCCTGGGCCATGAAACGTTGGTTGTTGGCCGGCAACCTGAGCGCCGATCCTGCCTTCCATCACGGTAATGCGTTCGTCCTGCAAGTGATGAACGTGCATCGGTGGTCCGGCGCCTGGGTGAACTCTGTTTTCAAGTTCCAGTATTCCGCCCTTTCCGTTATCCTTTAACCGTAGAAACGTGATTTGCTCACCGGAACCATTGTCGATTGTGTGGGGATACTCGTATTTCATACCGCTAATTTCTTTGAACTGCTGATCAATATTATCAATGCAAGAACGACGTTGACGGCACACATGGCGCTTCGAACCCAATTCATAGCTGACCACTGTTCCCACGCCAGTCGAATGGTGTCCATACTCGTTTCTATCGGCGCGGTAAAAATGATCTCATTTCGCGGATAGAAATATGCGAACGTCAGCAGATCGGCCGCCACTGCGAGGACCAGTGATCCGATAGCAAGATAGCGGACGTTGCCAAACTTCCAGCAGACGATCACGGCGATCAGGGCCAGCACCTGATTGATGGGCGAAAATATTCTAAAAAAATGGCCCGGATTGGCAACCGTAAAATAATGCCGGGCCGCCAGGAGCGAGTTGGGCATGTCCGCACCCCAGTTAGGTGCGTCAACCAAAGAATTGTAAAGGTTAACAAAGAGGAGCCCGGCTACTATTGCAACGTAGAGCCCCAATAAAATCAAGCGAATCATGGTTTTGTAGGAGTTTTGTTATGATATTTGGACAATGACCTAATTAACGACGGTTTTTCTGAAAAGTTAGGACATTGACCAAATATTTTTTTATGGAGAGCAAATCCCCTACCGAAAAGAAGATCGTCGATACTGCGCTAACGATGTTCAATGAATCCGGCATTGAATACGTTGGTATGCGTGAGCTGGCCGCGGCCCTGCAGATGAGAGTGGGAAACCTCACCTATTATTTTCCCACCAAGGATGACCTTGTGAATCGGCTTTCACTCAACCTTGCTGAAGCAAACAGCAAGACGATCGTTCCTGTAGAACAAGTAACGATGAAAGTATTTTTCGAAATGCTGCGACAGGTGTTTCGAAACCACGTCAACTATCGGTGTCTCATGCTCAGCTTTGTCCACATCATGGAACAAAACCCTATTATAGCAAAGCGGTATAGCAAGATCCAATCTACGCGAAGCGAAACCTGGTCAACCAACATTCAGGCGCTCAGAAAAGGAAAATATATTTCAGTTGATAATAATGAAGTCGACTTCCTGGTCTCTACGATCGGACTGATAGCCAGGTTCTGGATCTCTGAAGCCGCCATATCCTTCAAGCACCTCACGGAAGAGCAGCAAATGCAACACTACACCAGGTTGATCGCCCAGATCTTTCTGCCCTTTGCAACTGCCAAGGGAAAGCGTGAGTTGGAGGAGATACTAAAAGAGCGCAGCCATGAAGTATAAACCAATGTTCCTTTTCAGTTTTCTCCTCTTTAGTTTGGGTCTCACCGCCCAGGACATTCAGCATTGGAATTCAGGAGGCAAACTTAATCCCATACAGGCAAACATGGATGTTCGGCACTATACGCTTTCCCTCGATGTGGATATTCCAAATCAAGCCATCCATGGGTTTGTCGAAACCGATTTGGTATTGACGAAACCTGCAGACACCATTCTTTTTGATTTGATAGACCGATTCGAGGTAACAAAAATTATGGTTGAGAAGCGGGTCGTAAATTTTACTCGTAAGGAGGATAAGATCTTTATTACGTCAAGTCAGCGTTTTAGCGAAGGTAAACATAGGGTTCGGATTGAATACGGTGGCAAACCTCCCATTGCCGCCCGACCTCCATGGAATGGAGGATTTACGTGGACAACGGATAAGAATGGCAAATCCTGGGTGGTGATTAATTGCCAGTCCGATGGCGCTAAAGTATACTTTCCCTGCAAGGACCATCCCAGTGACGAACCTAATGAAGGCGTTGATTTATTTGTCACGGTGCCACAAGGTTTGACAGTAGCCGCCTTCGGCTTACTTCAGAAAACCACCTCAAAAGGAAATAAGACTACATTTCATTGGAACACCCATTATACAATCAGCAATTATTGCATCCTTTTCAACATCGCGGATTATAAACTGGTCAGTCGTCCGTATAAAACTATTCTTGGTCATACCGTACCCATGGATTATTACATCCTTAGCCAGGATGTGGCTAAGGCCCAGTCTGTATTGGACATTAGGGAGCGAGACACACGAATACTTGAGAAGTATTTTGGTGAGTACCCTTGGGTTAAGGAAAAAATCGGAATAGCTCAAGTCCCAAACCCGGGGATGGAACACCAGACAATGATTACCTACGGTGATCCGTTCAACTATCAGCGTTTCGGTGGACAGAATTATTCCGCCAACCTCTTTCATGAGTTCGCACATGAATGGTGGGCTAACAAAGTTACCAATAAGGACTGGGCACACATGTGGATTCAGGAAGGCATAGCTACTTATTCGGAAGCACTTTGCTTTCGCGAATTAATGGGAGAGAAAGGATATGATTCCCTGCTGGTACATTTCAAAAACTTTGTCGAAAACAAAAAGCCGATCGTGCAGGGTGAAGAAGTGAACTCGCAAGACACTTATGGTCGCGATATCTACTTCAAAGGCGCTCTTTTTATGAACACGCTACGCTATGTCACTGGAGACGAAGTATTTTTTCCAACGCTGAAAAAGCTTGCAACTGATCCGAGTTATACCTTTGACAATTTTGTTACCACGGATGACGTCGAGAAGCTGTTCAGCAAAGAATCCAAAATGAATCTTAGACCTTTATTTGACTTCTACTTACGGACAACCAACCTTTTGGAAATTAAGATCAGTCAAAAGGGTTTAATGTCCTGGGAAATTCATGCAGAGCAAATACCGATGACCCTTCCAATTGAAATATCGGGAAGTAATGGGAGCGCGAAAGTTCAGATATCCAACCAGGCCTTCACCATGGAGAGTTTAACACTGCCCATTATCGATGCCGGTAATCATTATCTGAAAAGAATAATCATAGAATAGTTTGACAAAATCCTATGGCTCTTTGCGAATTTCCTTCGCGCGCTCTCCGATTTTGAATTTCATGCCAGCGCTCCTTTTGGTGGATTTGTTTTCATTAATTTTTAAAAAACATCACTTTATCATTCTGACCTCAAACTATTTACCGGGTTCATTAATGCAGCTTTTACTGTTTGATAAATTACCGTCAACGAAGCAATTACAAACGTACTTAGGATAGCCATTGCAAAAATGGAAACTCCGATGTCAATGTGATAGATGAAATTCTGCAGCCACCCATTCATAACATACCAAGCCAACGGACATGAAATTAGAAAAGCAATAACTATCAGTTTTGAGAATTCCTTTCCGAATATCCATATGATCTGACTCACGTTGCTGCCCAGCACCTTTCGGATACCGATTTCTTTGGTTTTTTGTGACACCATGAAAGACACGAGTCCATATAGGCCAAGAGACCCAATAAAAATCGCGATGAAGGAGAAAATCTGAACTAACTTCAGCATGGCTTCTTCGGCCTCATAGAAGCGCGCAATACTTTGATCTAAAAATTCATACTCAAATATTTGATCGGCGTGTTGTTGTGACCAGATATTCTCTATGGCCGACAAGGTGGATTTTGCAGTTGCCATGTTGAGCTTCACGGCATAATGTGAATATTCTTCGCTGTAGGTAGTAATTAATATCGGACTGATTTCTTCATGAAATGACTTGTCGTGAAAGTCTTTAAGGACTCCTACAATAGGTCCCTTCATTTGGTCTCCGTTTGCGGTAATTATTTCTCCGATGGCTTCTTCAGGCGTGTTAATGTTTAGTTTTCGAATCATAGCTTCGTTCACCAACATTTCTTTCACGGTGTCGGATGGAAGCAGATTTCTTCCAGTCACCAACTCAAGGTTAAAGGTGGAAACATAGTCGGCATCGGCGGATTTAATACTGGTTCTGAAATTGACTTCTTCAGGACTATTATTAAACTTGATTGAATTGCCCCAGTCGTGAAGCGATGATGGTGCATCAAAACAAAGCGACACTTTTTCGACTCCTGGAATCCTGGAAATTTCATTTTTTAAGGCGGTCCCGTTCGTGCGCGTCGAGTCAATGCCTTTGTTAATCATCACGACGGCCTCTTTATCGAAGCCTAAGTCTGATTGTTTGGCAAATTGCATTTGATCAATGACCACAATCATCCCAATGATTAAAACCTGGGAAATAACAAACTGTGCCACAACCAAGGTGCGTCTCATATTGATACCTCCGAAATTTCTTTGTGAGAGTTTTCCCTTTAATGCCACAGCCGGTTGAAATCCCGCCAAAACCAATCCGGGATAGTACCCAGCAAAAAGGGTTACGACAATACCTAAACTGAAAATAAACACAAACAACGGCCAATCGGAAAAGAGGTCTATGATGATCCCGGTTTTAAAAAATGCATTCACGTACGGAACCGCGAGGTACGAGACAATAGCAGCTACGACAGTTCCTGCACCCGTAATCATACCTGTTTCGGAAATAAACTGCCAGAAGAGTTGGCTTTTCAAACTACCCAAAACCTTTCTTACACCTACTTCCTTCGATCTCCTTAAAGCTTGCGCAGTCGCCAGGTTTATGAAATTCACGCAAGCCGTTGCGATTAAAAACAAGCCAATTACCGACAGGAACCATAGGTTGCTTTTTTGAACAGCACCGCCATATCGGGCATTAAAATGAATGTCCGATAGTGGTTGTAATTTGTAATGATGAACGTTTTTGCTGTTGGGTCGGTAAATTTTTACATAAGCCGACATCACTTTTTCCACCTCCGGAATTGGGATGTTGGGCTGAAGAATAATATAACATTGCATCCCATTCCGGATCCCATTCCATCCCCCGATGGGATCGGCTAACGAGGGATCATAAAGCTTTAGCGACGGATAAGACACAAAGATTTCACTTTTGATATCTGTATTGGGCGGCAAATTTTTCAGTACCCCTGTTACGGTGAATGGAATCCTGTTCTGCAGGTAAAAGGTCTCACCAATCGGATTTTCATCGCCAAAATACTTTTGCGCGAGTCTTTCAGTAAGGATTGCTGTGTTGGGTTCCGCTAAGGCTGTTAATTTGTTGCCGTATAGTAACGGAAAATTGAAAATCTCGAAAAATGAAGCTTCACTGAAGGCGAGACCTTCACTTTCTTTAAACTTAACGATTTCGTTTCCTTTCTTAAGGGTGATGAACATATCTGTTTCAGTATAGATGCGGGCTACCTTTTCTCCGTATGTATAGTCATTGCGAAAAAAATCACCTAGCGAAGATGGGACACTATTTCTGTAGGCGGTGATATCCCGGTGGAGCTCAGTAACCACTCTGTAAATTCTGTCGGGATTTTCGTGGAAATTATCAAAACTCAGATTGAGCTTTACCAAAGAAAAAATGAAAATGGCACAGGTAATGCTTAATGCCAGTCCTGCTACATTGATAATGGAATATCCACTATTCCAAACCAAGTTTCTCCATCCGATCTTAAAATAGCTTTTATACATACCGTATGTATTTTGATTATAACTTCTGAAAGACTTTATGAACTCAGGTCTGAAGTATTTGATCACGCTCCACGTGAACCTCCACTTTGCTTTGCTGGGAGAAGTTTCGCATTGTTTTTTAAATACCTCCGTGAGGTCTCCTTCAATCTCTTCGAGATAGTCTTCGCGGCAAAACCAGCGAAGAAAAGCCAGGGCTCTTTTTGGAGGGTTACCTTTCATTGCCGTTACTCCGTTTTCAAACTCTTGACCGGGTTTACTAATGTCGCCTTAACGGTTTGAAAACTTACCGTCAATAATGTAATGACCAATGCACCTGAGCCAGTCACGAGAAATATCCACCATGAGATATCCGTTCGGTATTCATAGTTCTGTAGCCAGCTGTTCATGAGATAATAACCTGTTGGTATGGCGATGGTGCATGAAATGATCACGAGCACGACAAAATCTTTGGACAACATTTTCCAGAGCTGGAGACGGGATGCTCCCATCACTTTTCGAATACCTATTTCTTTTGTGCGTCTTTCGGCCATAAAGGATGCAAGTCCAAACATGCCGAGGCAACTGATCAAGACGGATAGTACTGTGAAGATGCGGGCCAACTTGCCCATCTGATTCGCCTGACTAAACTTCTTCTCGAATTCCTCATCGGTAAAGCGGTAGTCAAAGGCACTTGAAGGATTATGCTTTTCAACGACAGGTTTTATGGCAGCGAGTGCTGTTGCAACATCCACGTTGTCCTCGATTCGGATAAGTCCTTGAAATCTAAAGGAAGAACTCAGCATCATCACAGCGGGAGCAACCGGCTGAAATGGATCCTGCATGACGACATTTTCATAAAGACCAATAACTGTCATCGGCTGATCCCAATATTTTACAACGCTTCCTACGACATTTTCAAAACCGATTAGCTTTGCTGCTGCCTCATTTATAACCAATGCCATGCTATCTGTCGCAAACTCCGGAGAAAAAAAGCGGCCTTGTTTGAGTTTGATGCCCGATGTTCTATCGTAATCATAATCAACCATTATTGCTGAAAATACAGGCTGACTATCTGGATCCAGACCGTCCCATGAAAAACCGTCCCATTCATTGTTAACTTCGGTCATCGGGCTTGATGCTCGGCTCACGGCTTCCACGTAGCCTGTGGCCATCAGATCATTTTTCAATGGCTCATAATTTTTTAGCAGATCAGCCGAAAGGTAGATCGAGATTAGGTTATCAGGACGATAGCCCAGTGATCGATCCTTACCGTGTTGTATTTGGTGAAAAACAACGATGGTACTGATGATAAGCGTAATGGAAAAAGTAAACTGAGTCACAACTAAGATCTTGCGAGGCAGGTCCGCCGATTTCCCTCCCTGGAAGGTACCCTTTAAAACCCTGACCGGAGTATACCCTGAAAGCAATAAGGCGGGATAGCATCCAGCGATCAGACCGGTAAGTGCGACCCCTGCCAACGTAATGCTCAAAATTGAAATGTTTCCCCAATCGTACCGAACGTTGTCAAATCCAATGGTCTTTAGTGCAGGCAACGCCAATTGAATAATTGGTATTGATAAGATGAACGCCATAAAAGTCGTTATCAGTGACTCGCCAAGGAACTGGACGACCAACTGCTTTCGTTGTGAACCAATGGCTTTTCGTATCCCCACTTCTTTTGCTCTTTTTTCTGACCGTGCAGTGCTGAGATTCATGAAGTTGATGCACGCGATGACCAGTACCAGGAGACCTATGATCGCGAACAGGCGAACAGATTCAATGGCACCTCCCGTATTCTCCCAATCTTCGAAACGACTATAAAGGTGCCATCGCTCCAAAGGATGGACGAACAGTGTGCTTGCTTTTTTATCGCCGGACTTATTCCGTTCGATCTGTTCAATTCGAGCCGAGAAGACTGACGGAGAAACACCCTCATTCAGTTCAACAATATTTTGGAGAAAGTTGTTGTGCCATTGATCCCTGGCATTCCTCACGAATTCACTGGTGATAACATTCAGCTCGTATGGCAACAGGAATTGAAATGTGATGCTGGAGTTGGTCGGTACGTTTTTCAGAACCCCAGTCACTGTAACATTGTGCTCATTGTCCAAGAGAATCATTTTGCCGATGGGATCGTCTTGTCCGAACAATGCAACGGCTAGGGACTCCGTCAGTACGATGGAATAGGGTTCTTTTAGCACATTGTCAACGTTTCCTTTAATTAAAGGAAACGTGAACATCTTTAAAAAGTCCGGATCTGCAAAGTGTCCAGTTCCACTGAGTTTTTTCGCCCCGACATTCAGACCGTGCTCGCCTCCCCAATCAAGCCGTGTGATATGTTTTACTTCAGGATAGTTTGCCTTCAATTCATCATACAGGGGAAGCATGATACCGGTTTGTGTTCCTTTAACGCCATTAGCAAATGTCCTCTTCATAACCAAAGCAATCCGCGCCTTGTTAATATGAAAATCATCATAGCTCAGCTGATACTTTACCCATGTGCTGATCAGTAGGGCCGCCGCTATGCCTATGCTTAGCCCAAAAATGTTGATGAAGGAATAGCCTTTGTATTTCCACAAGTTCCGCAGGGCAACTTTAAAATAATTTTTATACATACCGTATGGATCAGGTTGATAAATATCCTTAAACGACTTTATGAACTCCGGCCTAAAATATCTGAATACACGCAAAAAGAATTTCCATTTTGCCTTTCGCGGCGAGCTTACATACTGCTTTTTGAAGATCTCTGTTAAGTCCCCTTCGATCTCTTCGAGATAGTCTTCGCGGCAAAACCAGCGGAGAAAAGCCAATGCTTTTTTTGGAGGATTCATCAGCCGAACGATATTTTAGGGATCTGCTTATAGATACCAGTCCTTATCGCGTACTGCGAGTCGAGCATTCTTTTGCCTAATGCTGTGATCACGTAGAATTTCTTTCGCCTGCCGCCGCGATCCTCAGTGATTCCGCCAAACCTTGATTTTACAAACCCTTTGCCTTCGATGCGTTTTAAGGCGACGTGAATAGCGCTGATGTTCACTTTCTTTTCCAGTTTCTCCTCCAGGTTTTCGAGTATGGCAACGCCATATGCTTCATCATGCAGGGCAGCCACCATGAGGAGCACCAGTTCTTCAAATTCTCCGAGGGAATATTGTTTCATTCGGGTTACTATTTACTTAACAAACGTGAATATAATGAATTAGTTTCACTTTTGTTAAGTAAACACTATTGTCCTGAAGGGACAATACATTTTAGCCTAGGGTCGTCGCGCCGTAGGCGGACTACCCTAGGAAACATCGGGTAATAAAGTATTTTCGAGACCCTGTAAGGGTCGGCGTTTCAATGCACACTAATAGCTGGCGCATCGTGTCGTGAACAACCCTTTATTTGTCGCTTTTGATACCGTTATTGAAAGCAAAATCCCAGTACTTTTGATTCACTGCTAACCCCAAAAACTATGAACAAAAGCATTTTAAAAAGCATTGGCGCTGTGCTGGCGGGTCTAATCTTTATTGGTATAACGCACACCGCTATCGATGCGATTCTCGAAGCAGCAGGCGTGTTACCAAAAGGCAATCTCAACGTTGGCGCAGCACTTATCCTTTTTGTGATCTTGTATCGCACGATCTTTAGTCTCGGAGGATGCTATCTCACAGCAAAGCTTGCCCCACAAAACCCGATGAAGCATTCGCTTATCCTGGGTGGAATCGGCATGCTATTGAGTGCCGTGGGTGCGATCGTCACGGCAAACATGAACATTGGTCCTGCGTGGTATGCGTGGAGCCTGGCCGTTATTGCTTTACCAATTGCATGGCTTGCCGGTAAGCTCTACCTCGCAAGGCATCCGAACGGAGTCGTACATCAGTAACCAAGGGCCTTTTACAGGTTTCCCCGCTCCTCCTTCGCGAAACGCTACGGCGGACGCAGGAAGACGCAAAGACGCAAAGACGATAGCTATCGGAAGCAAAGGTCCTTGCGCCTATTTAGCGTCTGCGGTTACCTGCATTCAGACAAGATCGAAACGATCGAGATTCATCACCTTGGTCCATGCAGCGATAAAGTCATGTGTGAACTTTTCCTGAGCATCTGCGCACGCATATACCTCAGCAAGGGCACGGAGCTCTGAGTTAGAACCGAGGATGAGATCGACACGTGTGCCAGTCCAGATAACCTTTCCTGTTTTGCGGTCACGACCTTCGAACACATTCTTCGATTGTGAAGATTCGTTCCATGTTGTTGCAAAATCAAGCAGGTTCACGAAATAATCATTGGTGAGTACTTCTGGACGCTTAGTAAATACACCGTGTTGTGATTTATCAAAATTGGTATTCAAGACGCGCATACCGCCGATAAGCACGGCCAGCTCGGGTGCAGTAAGTGTCAACAGTTGCGCCTTGTCGACCAATATTTCTTCGGCTGCTGATGTGTGATGTGACTTCAGGTAATTGCGGAAGCCATCACCGGACGGCTCGAGCACTTCAAATGATTCAACATCCGTTTGTTCCTGCGAAGCATCAACTCGTCCAGGTGTGAAAGGAACCTTCACCTCATACCCTCCGTTCTTTGCTGCCTTCTCAATACCAGCACCACCCGCGAGTACAATGAGATCAGCAAGCGAAACCATTTTGCCACGCGTGTTAAAATCTTTTTGAATGCCCTCAAGCGTCTTAAGGACGGTTGCGAGTTGCGCAGGATTGTTTGCTTCCCAATCCTTCTGTGGCGCAAGACGGATGCGTGCACCATTGGCACCGCCGCGTTTATCAGAGCCACGGAACGTCGATGCTGACGCCCATGCAGTAGATACGAGTTGAGACACAGACAATCCTGAAGCGAGTATTTTACTTTTTAGTGTAGCGATATCGTTGTCATCAATCAATTTGTGCGTGACTGCGGGAAGCGGATCTTGCCAGATGAGGTCTTCAGCAGGAACTTCTGGTCCCAAATAGCGCGCACGTGGCCCCATATCGCGGTGTGTTAACTTGTACCAGGCACGTGCAAAGGCATCGGCAAACGCATCGGGATTCTCGAAGAAACGTCTTGATATTTTTTCATATATCGGATCAACACGCAACGCGATGTCAGTGGTAAGCATCGTCGGGGCATGTCTTATTGACTTGTCATGGGCATCCGGTACGGTACCTGCACCCGCGCCAGCTTTTGGTTTCCATTGATTCGCTCCGCCCGGGCTTTTGGTTACTTCCCATTCAAAGTCAAAAAGGTTTTCAAAAAAGTTATTGCTCCACTTCGTTGGTGTAGTGGTCCAGGCGCCTTCGAGACCGCTGGTAATTGTATGGACACCATTTCCATTGCCGAATGTATTTTTCCAACCCAGGCTTTGCTCTTCGATCGTTGCAGCTGCCGGCTCTGCGGCGACATACTTCCCTGCATCAGCAGCGCCGTGCGTTTTTCCAAAGGAGTGTCCTCCGGCAATCAGCGCGACAGTTTCCTCGTCATTCATCGCCATGCGACCAAACGTTTCCCGAATGTCGTGTGCTGCCGCTAGCGGATCGGGCTTCCCGTTTGGACCTTCGGGATTCACGTAGATGAGTCCCATTTGAACAGCGCCAAGGGGATTTTGGAGCTCGCGCTTGGCTTCGTATCGTTCGTCGCCCAACCACTTCGTTTCAGATCCCCAATACACGTCTTCCTGCGGTTCCCAAACATCTTCACGTCCACCAGCAAAGCCGAAGGTCTTGAATCCCATCGATTCAAGGGCACAGTTCCCCGCAAGGACCAACAGGTCTGCCCACGATATTTTCTTGCCGTACTTTTGTTTGATTGGCCAGAGTAGCATGCGTGCTTTGTCAAGATTGACATTATCGGGCCAGCTGTTGAGTGGAGCGAAGCGTTGCTGTCCCGCGCCTGCGCCACCACGACCATCTCCGACGCGATACGTACCTGCGCTGTGCCATGCCATACGGATAAAGAAAGGACCATAGTGACCATAGTCAGCAGGCCACCAGTCTTGCGAGGTAGTCATCAGCGAAAAGATGTCCTTCTTCACGGCAGCCAGATCCAGTGATTTGAATTCTTTGGCGTAATTGAATGTCTTGTCCATTGGATTTGACAAAGACGATTGCTGTCGGAGTATGTTCAACTTCAACTGTTTGGGCCACCAGTCGCGGTTCCGTGTGCCGCCGCCAGCGCTTTGCTTCAGCGCGCCACCATGAAACGGGCATTTAACTTCACTATCATTAACGTTTAATGATTTCTGGCCGGTTGCGGTGTTATTTTCCATTGCTTTTTAATTGAGGTTTTTTTTAAACTGAGGTTAATGTTACGACCACTGGTGTTATCGATCAAATCGATGGTTTTTATGATCATATAGGCTCCGTCTATGAGATTATTCCCTATAGGATGGTTTCTCAATTTAAATTCGGTTTGCAACCTCTGCTGTGTCCGCCGTAGCGCCTCGCGAAGGTGGGCGATTTGCATTTTCATGATAGACGTATGCTTTAATCGCAAAGGAAATGCGGGAGACCTGTAAGGCAAAGGCCCCTCATTATTTAGAAAGACCCACCAGATACGATTTAAGTATTAATTTGTGACAACAGAAACGATAAAGTCGATAACGGAGTGAGACGAATCTTATCCATAGCAGCCCTGCTGATTAGCCGCGTGATCGTTTATTCTCAGACGCCTCTAGTGTCAGATTCTCAATTCGTGGAACGGATGGATGATTACAAACGCCGCCTCGCAGCCGCCACCGACGATTCGACACGTCTCTTTATTTTACAATATCTTAATTTTCACTATGAAACAGCAAATCCAGATTCTTCACTGAAGTATGGACTTGCAGGTGTAGAACTATCAAGACGCTCAAACAATATAAAACAAGAAGCGCGCGCAATGAACGGATTGGCCGGCGTGTTACGACAGCAGGGTGAGTTTGCCCAGGCCCTCGATTATCTTTTCCAGGGGCGCAAACTTGCCGAACAGGCAGGATTCACCTCTGAAGTAGCCCGCAGTTACCGCCGAACAGCGCTTATATATTCAGATCTTGGCGACTATACTAAGGCAGTGGACAACATACTGCTGGCAATAGAACTTGACAAGTCCATCCCTGCCAATAAAATCTCCATTGGAGTTGATAACGTACTGGCGACTGGCATCTACGAAAGCATGGATAATTCCGACTCTGCCCTTTATCACGCCGACATGGTAATACGTGACCGAAGTTTTCCTGAAGGGCTGAGCCATACCGTTTTATTATACTTAGGCAATATTCAGCTGAAGAAGAAAAAATATGAACAAGCCATGTCGTTGTATGATTCCGGGCTGAACATGTCTCTGAGAAGTACAGATTTCACAGATGCTTCATCGTTTGTCAGTCAGATCGCTGCGGTGCATATAGCACGTCATAACGCGGATTCTGCGATACATATGGCGTTGCTTGGACTGCAATACGCACAGAAAGTAAACTTTAAAAGAGGTATTGTGACCTCGGGAACGATGCTCGCAAATCTCTACGATTCTCTTGAGCCCGCACTCGCGTTGAAATATTTCCGCATCGCCAATGACGCGAGGGATAAATTATTTGGCGTAAACAGTATGAAGACGGTTCAGAGTATGGTGGCCAGGGAAGAAGCGCGCAGACTGAAAGCGGAAGCGGCATCACTGGAGTTTAAAAATAGGATCCGGTTGTATGGTATGATATCAGGGCTGGGGGTGTTACTCATCATTGCCCTTATATTATACCGCAACAATGCGCAGAAGCAAAAAGTAAATACACAATTAAAATTGCAACACGATGATTTGCAAAAGACTTTGCAACAGCTGAAAGCAACGCAGGCGCAACTGATTCAATCTGAAAAAATGGCATCCCTCGGACAACTCACCGCCGGCATCGCACACGAAATTAAAAATCCATTAAATTTCGTAAATAATTTCTCTGAATTAAATGAAGAATTGATTGAGGATGCAGGACAAGAAATACGTCAGGGTAACGTCAGTGCCGCTATGTCGTTATTAGAAAACGTGAAAGAAAATGCAGCCAAAATATTGTTGCATGGTAAGCGTGCAGATGCCATCGTAAAAAGTATGCTGCAACATTCGAGAAGTGGTAGCAATCAAAAACAGTCAGTTGATCTGAATGACCTGGTGAAACAATATTTAAAACTCGCGTTGCAGGGAGCGCGTTCCATGGACCATTCTTTCAATCCATCAGTCACGACCGAATATGATCCGCAGCTGGGATCGATTGAAGCGGCGCCAGACGAAATCGGAAGAGTGCTGATCAACCTGTATGACAATGCGTTTTATACAACGAGAGAGAAAAAGAAACTGCTGGCAGGTCATTTTGAGCCCCAGATAAAAGTAGTGACACGCAAGCTGCAGGGTAGGGCGCAGATCATCGTTGAAGATAACGGGCAGGGTATTCCGGCGGAAACAGTAAATAAGATCTTTCAACCATTCTTCACCACGAAACCCACCGGACAGGGAACCGGACTCGGATTATCGTTGAGTTATGATATCGTTACGAAGGGTTATCAAGGTGAATTGAGTGTCGAAACAAAAGAGGGAGAAGGAAGTAAGTTTACAATCTCACTGCCCGTGCAAAAATAGATCTCATGGGATCAACCTCTTGACCGAAAGGGATATTGCAGTAGAGCTGAGATGAGACACTATTTATTTAGATTTCAATCGATCGTACATCGCACCAACAGATCGGGATGTGGAAATTGTATTTTTTCCGTAGACCGGATGACTCCCAAGATCGATTGACTTTATCAACGCTTCCTTTGATATACCTGCTTTGATACCTTGCCGCACCTGCAGCAGCATGTCTGCAAGGTACGCCCGCTGCCGTTTGAGATGTTCTGATGTCGCCGGTTCGCCATGACCGGGAATTACAATTTTAGCATTCCAGTTGGCGAGCGTATCCAATACAGTAAGCCATCGATCGTAGTTCGCATGCGGGTCGGCTACGTTGTTTCCCCAGGGATTCCCATTCACAAAAAGATCGCCCGTGACCAGAATTTTTTCATTGAGCAAAAAAGCTACGGCATCACCAGCAGTATGCGCAGGCCCCATGTTAATCAGTTCTACACGGTGAACGCCATCATCAAATACCAGTCGACTATCAAATGTCATCGATGGAAACACCTGCCTGTAGCCATCGAGTGGTTGTCCGCTATAATTCTCATCCCATTCCTTTTTACCGAGGGTTTTCATTTCATCGGCCGTGGCCGACGTTGATACAATCGTCGCACCCGAATCATAAAACACGCCATTCCCAAAACTATGATCATGGTGATAGTGCGTATTGAGAACAAATCGCACAGGCTTATCCGTTGTTTTCCGAATCTCCTGCAAAATCTCTTTGGCAGCCCATGGATAGTTAGCATCAATCACAAGTACATACTCTTTGAAAACGACCCATACGCAGTTGGCGGAGCGGTGTTTTAACTCATCGCCGAAATAATAAAACACACCAGGGGCAAGTTCACGGACCGCCGTTGTTTGAGCAAAAGCAGAGGTCGCAATCATGAATAAGACAAGATGGAGCAGGCTCTTTTTCATTTTGCTGAATTTACAATTTTTTGCTTGGTGGTCACGTAGAGGGCCTGGCTTGCGCAATTGCCCCTTGAATGGCAGTTCTTAATCTTGAAGGCATGGGACATGAACAAACCTCTCGAGGCGTGGCTCGTCCCAAACGAGCAAATTTATTTCCCATCTGGTGCAACCTACTGCAATTACTTCCGTCTAATTGTATTATACAAGTTTGTAATCATCTGACTTTTAATGTCCTGGGCGCGCCTTGCGGCTGAAACAAGGAAATGCAGATGCTTCTTTCAGAAATTAAACCCCATGGCTTATGTTCAGAAATTATGTCACCATCGCCTTTCGTAACCTGAACAAGCACCGCTTCTACACGATGATCAACATCGCGGGCCTGGCTGTTGGCATCGCATCGTGTTTGATCATCATGCTTTACATAGCCTACGAATTTTCTTACGACAAACATTTTGCTAACGCCGACCGGATCTATCGCGTCAATTGTGAAATTCTGTTTAATAGTAATCACCTTAATATGGCGGTTATGCCAGCGCCGGCTGCTGCTGTCTTTCAAAATAATTTTCCCGAGATTGAAGCATCGGGGCATTTTCGATCATGGGGATGGCAGCGAATCAAACGCACAACCGAAAACATCAAGGAGCAATACACTGTATTCGGCAGCAATGGCGTGTTGAAAGTTTTTTCACTGCCCCTATTGAAGGGTAGTGCGAATAATGCCCTCACGGAACCGAACACCCTGGTGATGAGCCGGAGCAAAGCAGAACAGTATTTTCCCAATGAAGAGGCCCTTGGCCAAACGCTGATCATTAATAATAAAGATAACTACAAAGTGACAGGGGTCTTCGAGGACTTTCCCGCGTCAACACACTTCAAGTTTGATTTTATTTTTTCTATGGAAGGTCTGGAAGAAAGCAAGTCAGACGAATGGCTTAGCAATAATTTCAATACCTATCTCCTTCTCCGGAAGGGAGCATCTGTTAAAGATCTGGAGGCCAAGTTCCCGAAGCTTATTGACACGTACGTCGGACCGCAAATTCGAAACGCATTTGGGAGCGAGTTTACGATGGAGAAATTTAAAGAGAGCGGTAACAAACTTGTCTATACACTGATGCCGCTGCTCGACATTCATCTCCATTCTGACCTTATGGCTGAGTTGGGCGCGAACAGCGACATCACGTATGTATATCTTTTTGGGGCTATTGCGTTCTTCATACTTGCAATTGCCTGTATCAATTTTATGAATCTCTCCACCGCACGGTCGGCAAACCGCGCGAAGGAAGTAGGTGTGCGTAAGGTGCTGGGATCCTTGCGGTCTCATCTTGTGCGCCAATTTTTGATGGAATCGGTGGTGCTGAGCATATTCTCCTTCATCCTTGCCATAGCCATCGCTTACTTTCTGTTGCCGTTCTTTAACATCCTTGCTCAACGTTCCCTGGTGATACCATTCGGCCAACTCAATTTCATTGCGATGATCATTGCCGGCGCATTGATCATCGGATTACTGGCCGGAATTTATCCATCGCTGTTTTTATCAGCGTTTAAGCCGATCAACGTGTTGAAGGGAAAATTGGCGCTAGGCATGAAAAGCGGCGTCGTGCGTAGTTCACTCGTCGTCGTCCAGTTTATGATCTCAATCTTCCTGATTGTTGGAACTGTTACCGTGCAGAAACAACTTTCATTCATCCAGGGTAAGAAGCTTGGATTCAAAAAGGACCAGATTATTGTCCTTCATAATACCGAGCTGCTCGAAAACCAGCACGAAGCTCTCAAGAATGAATTGATGAAGTCGTCCACGATCACGAACGTTTCAGCATCGGGGTACCTTCCAATCTCCGGCTGGGGAAGAAACACTACAACGTTCTGGCCACAGGGAAGTCAGCCAACCCAGGACAATATAATATCAATGCAATACTGGTTCGTAGACCACGACTATATCCCGACGCTGGACATGGAGATCAAAGTTGGCAGAAATTTCTCCCGCGAATTTCCTTCGGATTCAACGGCCATCGTTATTAATGAGTCGGCGTTGAAACGCTTTGGATTCAAAGACCCGATCGGTGAAAAGATCACAACGTTTGATTATAGAGGCGGTTCAATCGACAATGAAAAGAAATTAACATTTACGATTATCGGTGTTGTTGCCGATTTTCATTATGAATCGCTTAAGGAAAATATTTCGCCCTTGTGCATGCAATTGGGTAAAAGTGGCTGGAGCACGCTGATCCGCTTTGGCGCTAACACAACCACCGAGACATTGGCGCACGTTGAAAAGACCTGGAAGGCCCTCGCCCCCGGACAGCCATTTGAATATACGTTCCTCGATGAAGCTTTCGGGAAGATGTATACTTCGGAGCAGCGACTTGGAAAGATTTTTGGCATTTTTGCCTCGCTTGCCATTATCATCGCTTGCCTCGGACTGTTTGCTCTAACGTCATTCACCGCGGAACAGCGCACGAAAGAGATCGGCATCCGCAAAGTTATGGGAGCTTCAGTCAGCAGCATCGTGGTCTTGCTGTCAAAGGAATTCGGTAAGCTTATCGTGATTGCTTTCCTTCTGGCCGCGCCACTCTCCTGGTTTGCTGTGAAATCATGGTTGGAAGGCTATACCTATAAAACGGAGATTGGAATTCCCGTTTATATTCTTTCCGGCGTAGCGGCATTTGTTGTAGCCTGGCTTACCATGGGATACCAATCCATCAAAGCAGCGCGAAGCAACCCTGTAACGTCGCTTCGTAGCGAATGAAAAATACCAAGAGTGAAGAGCGAAGGGTGAAGAGTGAAAAGTTGAAAATCTATTTCTTCTGCTTCTTATAGATAAGATTTGCTTTATTCATGGCTTCAGTCATCACGTAGGAGAAATCGCTCGATGCCATGGCAAGGTTGGCCGGGTTGAATGTCTCAGACTGAGCTGACCACACGAGCTTGGCGGTCTTGGCGTCGTACACATTGCTTTGTACGAAATATTCTTTATCTGTTTCATAGTACCCTTCGGTATTGTATACCGTAGACGCACTCATGTAATAGGTTCCGAATGAGCCATAAGAGCCGCCGCCCTGATTCAGTCCCGTCGCCGGGTCGTAATAACCAGTACCTACTCCTATGTTCGTTGGGGCGTAGGAAGTAGTGCCTGGTACATATCGGGCATTTTCCGTTTTCTTCACCAACGTAATGGTAATGATCGCGTCGTAGCTCATGGCTTGGATTTTTGCCAGGGCGGCCTTTTTATCTTCGGCGCTATCCAATTTTTGATCGCGTCCTAAAATGAGCCAGCTTTCAGCGGCTTTCACACCTTCATGCTTCAGTTTTTTGGCGATGTCGCCCTCAAAGGAGGATCGTGCCTGCAAGTTCTTGCTCAACCCGGCCACAAGGAAATCCTTGTAACTCTTTCCCTCAGGATCTTTCCATGAACCAGTAATGGTGGTTGTCGGCGTTCTCGTTGCACACGATACCCACGCAACAATGCAAGTGATAATGAACGTCAGTTGAAGTGATCTGTGTAGAGATATATTAGCTAATTTGGTTTTCATGCGGAGGTTTTAACTGCAAGTATCAAAATATTTATCAAATGGGAATTCAGTCGGATCCTATGGGCGCGATGAACCGTACGGTTCCCCTCGGCCCGACATTGTCATCATAAAATTTCTTTCTCAGTTTCTATTCCGATCGCAGCGAGTTCACGGGATTTGTGGTCGCAGCTTTGATCGATTCAAAGCTCACGGTCAGCCACGCAATAATGAGCGCTGACAGGAATGCGACCAGGAAGATTGTCCAATCAATCGTTACGTGATAAGCGAAGCCACTAAGCCACTGACTCATCCCATACCACGCAAGGGGTATAGCGACAGCCGTGGCGATAAGAATGGGACGAGTGAATGTAGCCGACAACAAGTAAACAAGCTGGAACCCAGAAGCACCTAAAACTTTGCGGATACCCAACTCGCGCGTTCGCCGCTCTGCGAGGTATGCTGATAAACCGTAAAGCCCCAGACATGAGATCACAATAGCCAGCGCGGCAAAGACATTGAACAGACTGCCCAACCGTTGCTCGGCCTGATACAAGTTCGCGATATCCTGGTCGAGGAAACTGTAGTTGAATGGATAGCTCGGATTGATTTCTTTGCATATTTGCTCGAGTGCGGCAATGGTGTTTTCTGTTTCACCTGGCAGGGTGCGAACGATAGCAAAACCACCCCATGAATTACGATTCAGGAACATCGGTCCGATCGTCTCCTGAACGGGTTTGAAGTTGAAATCCTTGACAACGCCAATGATCGTTCGCTCCCGGCCCCACACGTTAATTCTCGTTCCAACGGCTGATTCAAGCTTCATGTCCATTGTCTTTAGCGCCATTTCATTCACGATAATATTGACAGAATCCGCCTGCGCATTTTCACCGTACCCATGTCCTTCGAGAATCTTTGCTTTAAAAACCTCTTCAAAATTTTCGTCGACTGCAAGGTTGTAAAACAGGGGTTGCGTATTCGGATCCTTCCCTTTCCATTCCACGCTGATGGTTGCACCTGAAGAAGCGGTGGGAAGGTCAGAGATAAATGAGTAATGACTGGTCAACCGGTTGCTTCCAAGACGGGTTCGTAGCGATTCGTACTTCGACCACAGCTCTCCAGTCATGGGTACATACAAAAGATTTTCTTTATCGTAACCCAGATTCAGTTGCTGGATGTACTTCAATTGGCGATAGACGACTGTCGTGCCAACGATCAGCGAAATGGAAACGGCGAACTGAATCACCACCATCGTGTTCCTGAACAAACTACCGGATCCACCGCCTGTGAAATTCCCTTTCAACACCGTGGCAGGCACAAATCCGGATAGATAGAGCGCGGGATAGCTTCCTGCCAGCAAACCTGTAATGACAGTTATGCCAAGCAGCCCGGTGACAATCCGGCCGTTGGAAAAATCAAGCGAAAGATTCTTTCCCCCAAGCGTATTGAAATAGGGAAGAACGAGATAGATGATCAACAATGCCAGTACCAATGATAGTAAGGCGACGACCAACGACTCTGCCAGGAACTGAGCCATCAGATGAGATCTTATGGCTCCTACTACTTTGCGGAGACCAACTTCCTTCGCGCGCCTGGCTGCGCGCGCCGTGGCGAGATTCATAAAGTTCAGACAAGCTACCACCAGGATAAACACAGCCACGACCATAAAAATGTACACATTCTGCGCATTTCCGTGCCCGGGAATATCAGCGAGAAAATTGGAATAGAGGTGAACGTTAGCAAGGGGCTGCAACACAAATGCAGCTTTCACCACAGGTTCGTTCTTCTTGTAAATCGCCTGCACCTTTTTTTCAATGTCCACCAGGGCTGACTTGGATTGCTGCGTTTTGTCGTTGAGTTTAATATAAGTGAACCAGTTGAAGTTATCCCAGACGTTTTTCTTAAGATCATCACTTGTTCGGGCGAGGAAACGCATGGGCTGGACAAAATCAAAATGCAGATGAGAGGTCTCTGGAATATTGGCCATTACACCCGTGACCGTAAAGTCCTCTTTATTATTTTTCCGGATGGTCTTTTCAAGTACATCAGTGGTACCAAAATATTTCATGGCCATCGCTTCCGAGATAACGATACCTTCGGGATTTTGCAGCGCGTGTTCGCTGTCTCCTTTAATAAATGGAAAGGTGAATACCCTGAAGAAATTTGAATCGGCAAAAATGAGACCTTTCTCTTCAAACTTAATGTCACCAACCTGGAGCAGATCTCGATTGTAATTGGAGATGCGAACCGCTTCTTCCACTTCAGGAATCTCGTTCTTTATTGCCATGCCCAGCGGCGCAGGCGTGACAGCGGCGTGCACATTCATCTCTGGCAAGGTTGATGTGATCCGGTACATGTGGTCATAGTCGTTGTGGAACCGGTCGTAACTCAGTTCATCGCTCACCCACATCCCGATGAGCGCCGTGCAGCTAATGCCTAGCGCAAGACCAAAAATATTAATGAAAGAAAAAGCTTTCTGGCGCAGTAGATTCCGGATTGCGACTTTGATGTAGTTAGTGAGCATATGCTGGTCGGTTTACCTGGATAAGACGTCTCAATTTACGTAAAGGTTGCAAGGATTCGGTTGCTAGAAACGTGTCCTGATCCATAAAAAGAACAAAGCGCAGCTAATCGCAGGGGAAAGCCGTCGAGGTCGGCATCATTTCCCACCCAGTTAGGTCGGGCACACTTTCAATCCGAGCGCAGCGACCGGGCGGGATCTCCGAGGGCCGCCCGAACGGTTTGATAGCTCACCGTGCATTGGGCAATAACCACAACTACGAGGAAAGGGACAACGACGAAGTCCACACCAAACCTGATTCGGTTTGGATAATTATTGAGCCAATCGTTTAAGAGCCAAGCTGCAGCTGGTATAGTCAACGCGCCCGCTATACACACCAATCTGAGGTAATCTTTTGAAAACATCCAAACGATGCTTCCTGATGAGCCGCCCAAGGATTTGCGTATAGCAATTTCCTTCATCCGGCTAGAGGTGTTATACATGGATAGCCCCATGAGTCCCATGCAAGTGATAACAACACCGATCACGGAGAGGAATCCAAAAACTCCTGCGAAGCGTCGTTCCTCCTTATAGAACCCATCGAAATGCGTGTCGAGAAAAAAGTAATCAAACGGTGCTCCGGCGAATAGGTCTTTCCAATCACTCTCCAGCTGGGCAACGGTTTCCTGGATATGATCAGGGGAAAGCCGGGCAAGGAAATAGGTGCCCTCAAGGTGCGTTGCCTTCTTGAAATGAAAGATTGTACTAAGTATCGGTTGTTTCAATGATCCATCAAAATCCTTGACAATACCAGTAATTTTATATTCCCGGACAACGTCAAGTGAAAAGACGATCTCATGCCCTACGGCTTCTATTGGGTCGTCAAATCCCATCGCGTGTGCAGCGGTCTCGTTGATGATCACGTGGGATGAATCGGCGGCTTGTTGGTCGTTGAAAGAGCGTCCTGCAAGCAGCGAAATCTTCATCGTCTCAAAGTAATCCTGCGTAATGCTGTTCGTCACGAGGAAAATCTTTTTTGCTGGGTTTGCCTTGAGGTAATATAGTTGCTCCCTGGGTTCAGCGTCGCCAGGATAGTTTGACACGCATGAGGCGTTCACAACGCCTGTACTGACTGCATTCCGAGCCATCCACCGGTCGAAAGCCAAGTTTTTATCAAGTGTCTGATCAAGATCTGCAAGCCGAATAACCATCACCTTATCGACAGACATACCGAGATCCCTGTTTTGCAAAAATGAGAGTTGTTTAGAAATTACATAGATACTCATTACCAGGATCGAAGAGAGCCCAAACTGAATCAGCACCAGGACCTGCCTCAGCACCGTGCCGCTTTGACTCCGTGCAAAGTTCCCCTTCAAGACTTTGATGGGATTGTAGTTTGAAATTACAAAAGCAGGATATATTCCTGAAACTAGTGTCGACGCGATGATAAGCAAAATAGCGCTCGCCCAGAACCACGGAGTTCGCCACAGTTCCCAGGTGGCACGCGAGGCAATTGCGTCAGCGAAGATCTGAAAAGTAAGTTGTGTAAATGTGAGCGCCAGTATGAAGGCGATGATGTTCAACAACAGAAACTCCAACAGGAACTGGCTGACCAAGTTATTACGCGTCGCACCATTCACCTTTCTCAGCCCAACTTCTTTGGCGCGATGGACGGCACGGGCGACCGTTAGGTTGATATGATTGGCCCAGGAAATTATAATGATCAACAGGCCGAGGGCTGTAAAAAAGTAAATCATCCGGCTATCACCGCTAAAAGCAACCGGCGACGAACCTGTACTGTTATAAGGTTTGAAAAAATGGAAATCTTTGAACGGGTAAAGGCGAACTGACTCATCGATGTTATAGGTGCTTTTAAGATTCGCGAGATCGACGGAAGCGGCCTGGTTGATCTGCTTTTCTACGCTGTCTCTGTCTGCCCCTGGCTTTATTTTGATGAACGTCTGAAAGATTGGCCAGGTCCAGTTCGCAGCCAGGTAACCTTCGCCCTGAAAACTATCTAACAATTTGAGCGATAGGAAAGCGGTGTACTGAAGCGATGAATGAGGAGTTGGATCTTCCATGACGCCGGTCACCTTAAAACTGATGGCGAGGATCTGCAGCGTTTGATTTAAGGGATCCTCGTCTGCAAAAAATCGCTTGGCCACGGACTGTGTGAGGACTATGCTCTCCTTATCACGCAGAGCGGTGTGAGCGTCACCCTGGAGCATCTTGATTGAAAAAAATTCCAACGTCTCCTCATCCGCAAAGTACATGTTGTCGATCCGGCTATAGTCGACAATCTTCTCATCGCGTAATTTCTTGATTACCCAGTCTGCACCTCTGTTCAATCCCGATGGTGCGATGCGAATAGCGCTTTCTACCGCGGATATTTTTTCCTTAATGAGCGGAGCGACGGCGGGATGGCTCAAATGATCTTCCACGTGACCGTCAAGGCGCCAGGTCTGGTAGGTGTAGAAGATTTGATCGACGTCCTTGTACTGTGTGTCAAAACTAGACTCAAAGTGAACGTATTGCGCGATGGTCATGCACACTGAGATGCCTACGGACAGTCCAAGGACAACAATAGCTGTGTACAAGCCATCAGATACCAACGTCCTGAATATGATCTTAAGGTAATTCTTCAACATACAGATTGGGTTGTTGAAAGGTTTGGCAAATGCCGTACCGCAGCGCAACAACTCCCTGCTACGCATTTAGGGCATATTTACATTTTGTTGTAGATTAATGATGTTTCACTATGAAACACACCTGTATCAAATCAGCACGAACGAGGAGCAATATAAATTCGACCAGTTATTTAGCAAAGTATTCAATGGGTCAAACCTCAACTTGCAGGAAAATAAAAGAAGCCGTTCTGTCGAAACGGCTTCCTATATATTTAAAGATTATTATTCGAATCGATCTATCTCTCAATCTTTCTTTTTGAGATTGTGGATCTCGCGGTCGATGTCATACAACGCATCCTTCGCTTTCATGAGATCAAATATTTCGATGCAACGGCGTGCCTGTTTCTCCTCCTCAAACTGTTCATCCAGGTACCATTGCAGGAACCTCGCTGTCTGGAAATCGCGTGCCTTTTGACAATGCTCCGTCATCTTGTTGAAGTTCTCGGTGATTTGTATCTCCTGGTCGAGGGCTCTCACGAAGATTGACCGTAGGTCTTCAAATCCACGTTCAACGTTAGTTACTTCGGGAGATACCGCCAATGCTCCGGCATGGGTAATGTAATTGAAAAGCTTCATCATGTGCTCCCGTTCTTCGGCAGCCTGCTGTCTGAAAAATTCACCGCATCCACGAAGGCCTTGTGCATAACACCAGGCTGACATAGAGAGGTACAAAGCTGCAGAATGCGCTTCCACACCCATTTGCTTGTTTAGAATGTCCAGGACGTTGTCCTGAAGTGACGTTTTCTGACGAAGTATTGAAGTCTTTTCCATTTCTTTTTTTGCGTTACTGTGTGCCGCCGTAATATGGGCGAGTTTGATCTAACAAAAGTATGATGTGAGAACACAATGATCTAAGAAATGGTGCGAAATGAAGGTAATTTAGAACAAGTCTACATCCAGGCTGCTTGCCTGACAATAGATTCTTCGGTAGTGATCCCCTGACGCATTAACAGGTCCTGGAGTTTAAGCTCAAACATTCGTTGACTGTATAACGCTCGTAATCTGGCAAAGTCAGAGAGCATGAGGGTAACCGATTTGCCGCAGCCAGAAAGAGGAACGCGTATTTGATCGTACTCGCCGGCGAGGTTGGTCATGTATTCCTCCATATTCTTCCCCTGCATGGAGGAAAAGGTGAGCATGAACTCACAGGTGGTTTGTCCAAATTTCTGCTCGCCGATGACAAGTTCGAATCTGCCTCCTGAGCGAGACAGCATGAGTGCGAGAGTGTCGATGGTTTGGCTTTCCAATGCGTCAAATTTTCGTTTGCAAATGTAACGACAAGATTGTCTCCTGGGAAGCCTTTCGTAGAAATATTCTAAATAAGCATGTAAGTATCTGTAAATCATCTATTTGGCTCGACAAAGTATCATGCTCCGCGACCTCTGCGTGGATTTCCTGTGCGCTCTCCGCGCCTAGGCCGTTCCTGTGAGTCGCGTCGAATCTGAAAGCAGAGTACAGTGTTACGGATTGCTTAGTGTTTGCTGCCTGCGACGAACCAATCACTATTTCCTATATTCATTATCGATAACAAACACCCCTGAACATTTTGAGAAGTCTGTCCACCATAGGTCGAATTTTTTTTGGTATTGCTATAGCCGGAATGGGATTCCTCACCATCTACTATCGTGATTTTCCTTATATGCTTATACCTGCAAACCATAAGTGGATCCCAGGTCTTGTTATGCTCTGCTATGTTGCCGGAGCTTTGCTTATGTTAGCTGGGGCGTGTATTGTTTTTGAAAAGAAAGTCAGACCAGTTTCGCTCATACTGGGAGGCGTTCTACTGCTAATATTTTGCTTTTATTTTATTCCTTATGAATTAATTGTTAGTCCAAACTATATGCAGTTTGGAGATTGGGAGAATTCTGCGAAAGAATTGGCATTTTCCGGTGGTGCATTTGTCATTGCTGGCAGCTATGCAGAAAAAAACGAAAACACTCTTATCAGAGTTTTGGGGAAGCTGATCCCTTTCGCGGTCATCTTATTTCCCATAACAATTATCAGCTTTAGCATTGATCATTTTCTTTACGCCAAAGAGGCGGCAGATTATGTTCCATCATGGATACCCTACCATTTATTCTGGATTTATCTTGGTGGCGCAACATTGCTTTGTTCTGGACTTGCGATCATTTTGAGAATCAAACCCGGACTGGCAGCCACGCTTCTAGGCGCAATGATTTTTACGTGGTTTATTATTCTTCACATCCCCAGGGTGATCGTTTCTCCAGTCGCCTATTTGGGTAGTGAGGTTGCCAGCGCATTAATAGCCCTGGCATATAGCGGAATTGCATTCGTCATCGCCGGAGACACTAAAAAGAAAAGCTATGACTGATCAGTCAAATGAAGTTGATGAATTGAAACTTTACATGTTGCTACTGGGATCAAAGGCTCCCGGAAGACATGTTGAGCAACACGATTTCTTTTTTGGCATTGCTAACAGCTTGAACGAACTTGTACCTGAAATTAAATCGTTCTGGCCAGAAGCAGGAGATAAAATTCACATTGATGCCTGGCGTGAGGTGACCTTTGTGGACGGTCACCTGATCAAGATCGCTTCCAGGAATGAACAAAACCTGGACAGCGATAAAAAACTATTCTTCATCAATCTGGGAGGGTATCAGGAAAATAAATTCGAAGAGCAGCACTATACTATTTTAACGGTGAAAACAGACCGCGCTGCTGCGTCCAACGAAGCAAAGAAAACTCTCTTTTTCAAAAACAATTCTTTCGAAGACCCCACTTCACAAATTGACGCCACTTCACATATTGATGACAAATACGGTATCGACGTGGATGACATTTATCAAATAGAGGACATACTTTCACCCACACAAAAAGAAAGGTATCGTATTCAACTTCTCCCCTCACCAGGTTCAAAGGAAGATCCTATCCATTTAGGCTATCTGAAACTAAAGGCATTGAAATAAGCTTTTTCCCGGTTGTTACCACCTTTATCCGCGCACGTAAATCTGCATACAAACGCCTTAATCTTCACGAATACTCATTCTCTTTAAGGGATAAATGAATTATTTTTATTTACTTACTATCCTCACCTTAAAAAAAACCTCATGAAAATCATATTCTCTTTACTGTTCGTACTGTTCGCAACTACGATCCAGGCTCAGCACTCCATTGAAAAAATATGGGAAAGCGACACAACCCTCGCGATTCCTGAATCTGTTCTGTTCGATAACACCGTCCTTTATGTTTCCCTGATCGATGGACAAGGATGGGATGCCGACGGCAAGGGAGAGATTGCAAAAATGGACAAGAACGGAAAGGTACTCAACGCGACATGGGCAACTGGCTTGAATGCACCCAAGGGTATGGGACTTTGGGATAAAAAATTATTCGTTGCTGACATTTCAGAGGTTGTAGTGATAAATACATCCACTGGAAAGATTGAATCAAAAATTGCTGTTGAAGGCGCTACCGGCTTGAACGATATCACAGTCGACAAGAAAGGAAACGTTTATGTTTCCGATTCCAAGCTTGGCAATGTGCATCGGATCACAAAAGGCAAGGCTGAATCCTACCTGACGGGACTGAAAGGAGTGAACGGATTGAAGGCAATTGACAATGATCTTTACATCCTCACCTCTAACGATGTATTCAAGGCGGGCGCCGACAAGAAACTCGTCACTGTTGCAACCACGGAAATTGGCGGCGATGGAATCGAACCTATAGGAAACGGAGATTATGTGATTTCATGTTGGCCAGGACTAATCTATTATTTAGACAAAGCCGGGAAGCTGGAGATCATGCTTGATACCCGTGAACAAAAGAGAAATACTGCTGACATTGGTTATAATCCCACTGAGCGGATTGTCTACGTTCCAACCTTCTTAAAAAAATCCGTTGTGGCTTATAAACTTAAGTAAGCTATGAGACCATTGTCAAGATATGCCTGGTTGACTTTGGCGATTCTTTCTGTCGCGTGTAGCAGATCGAAAATTGAGAATTTAGTACCCGATAAAGACAATGGGGGTATTACACTTCCTGAAAAATTCGGAGCAGTTGTAGTGGTTGACTCCGTTGGAACGGGAAGGCACATGGCCATTGGTTCAAATGGAGACATCTATCTGCATCTAAGTAGGCTTGCGCTGGATGGTAAAGGTATTATAGCATTGCGTGATACGTCAGGTGACGGACGCGCAGATATTATTAAAGGATATTCCAGCATTACCGGGACCGGCATCGAATTACACAACGGCTATCTGTATTATGCGGATGAAACGCACGTATACCGAAGTAAGATGACCAATGAATTGTTACCCTCCGAAGCCCTTGACACTATGGTCACGATGGTCGAAGGAGTTGGGCATATGGCAAAAACATTCACGTTTGATGACAAAGGTGGTATGTATGTGAACATAGGCTCAATGAGCAATTGCTGCGAGAAGTTGTTACGCATGCCACATACACCAGGCGATGATCCATGTGTGGAGCTGGAAACACGTGCCGGCATCTGGAAGTTTGACGACAATACGGTCGGACAAATGCAAGATCTTAAATTCCGTTACGCGACAGGTATAAGAAACGCTGTTGCCATCAATTGGAATGCTGACGTCGGTCGGTTGTATGCTCTTCAGCATGGACGAGATGACCTTCATCGCTATTGGCCGGAGTATTATACGGAAGATCAAAATGTTGAACTTCCTTCTGAGATATTCTTTGACCTGGAAGAAGGCGACGACATGGGTTGGCCATATTGCTATTACGATCACATCCAAAGCAAGAAATTTCTGAATCCTGAATATGGCGGAGATGGCGTAAAGAGTGATCGCTGTGAAAAAGCCAAAACCCCATTGTTGGGTTTTCCCGGACATTGGGCTCCCAACGATGTGCTTTTTTACAAAGGTGATCTCTTCCCTGAAAAATATAAGCAAGGTGCCTTCATTGCTTTTCATGGAAGTTGGAACCGGCTTGGCCACGACCAGCAAGGATACAAAGTAGTCTTCGTTCCAATGAAGGATGGGAAACCCACTGGCCAGTACGAAGTTTTTGCCGATGGGTTCATTGGACCAGAGCCAATTACTAATCCTAACAATGCGTTCTTCCGGCCTTGCGGCTTGGCGGAAGGTCCGGACGGATCACTTTACATCTCTGATTCACAGCATGGTCGCATTTGGCGCATTGTATATTACAAAGATGGAATAGGAAAAATCGCAGATCGCACCTTGTACCAGCCGGAAGTAAAGAAAGAGGAAGAACCGGTTCCTGACGAACTAGTCGAAGGACGAACAGTCTACAACACATACTGTGCTCCTTGTCATCAACGGGACGGCAAAGGCGCGCCGGGAATGAATCCACCGTTAGCGGGGATCAACATTGTCACCGGAAATAAAACGCAGCTGATCAATATAATACTGCACGGATATGACAAGCCAGGGAAGATCAATGGTGAATCCTATCAGAATGTTATGCCGCCTCACAGTTGGTTGACCGATCAGCAGATTGCGGACGTATTGACATACATACGCAAGTCATGGGGAAACAAGGGAGATGATGTTAAAGTGCCTGAGGTCGCAAAGGTCAGAGGGTCAGTATCGAAAAGTGGAGCGAAATGATAGATATTGGCGGACGAGCATGGATCATTTTTCTGTGGCCTTGAATTCGATCTTAACTTCCACATTGTCAGAAAGCGTAATACTTTCTTCGCCAATCTTATAATCGATCCTGTTTATAGAAAACCCTCCCTTCAAAACAAAGGAGTTGCTTGACATGGAAAGCGTGAATGGAATCTCGATGTTCTTTGTCACCTCTTTAATCTTCAAGTCAAAGTTGCCCACATACTTATTCTTGCTCTTCTTCTTTATTTGCGTTGAAGTCATTGAAATTCTCGGATATTCTTTTGCGTCAAAATAATCAGCCTTCTTTAGGTGATTGTCTCTTATGTTTATTCCCGTGTGTATCGTATTGGCATCAATTGTTCCTTCTATTTTGGTGGGCTGCGCACTTTTACTGTCCATTGTTACAGATCCCTGAAGGCCCTCGAAAGTACCATTCACCTTAAAGCCGGCATTTCTGATTGTAAAATTTACAGCTGCAGGAGCAAAGTCGATTTTCTTTTGACTAAGTGCCAGCAGCGGTCCCAGGGCAAACATTAGGAGGATTAATGATTTTGTCATGCCTTTAAAGCGATTTAACAAAGGCTATTAATGCAGACTTGTCCTGTTCACTTAGTTCCGTTCCGAACGGGTGCCCGACCACAGCCATCCGATCAACCCAATAGGGTCTATACAAAGTAGGGACATAGTCGGCGTTCAATCTCTTGCTATCGAACATGTCTTCAAGATTTGCAAGATAACCACCGTGGAGAAATGCAGTTCTGTTCCAGGCACCAATCAGGGATGGAACTTTGTAGTATCCTGTTCCTCGGCGCGTGTAGAGTGATAGTCCCGGATCCGTTCCAACGGAGATATTGAAGATATCATATTGCCTAAGATGGCTTGCGGGTGGCTCAAAGCCATCAACGGGGGTCAGCTTGTTGTTTGAATACAGTGGTGGCGTGTGGCAGGTTACACATCCCTGCTCAATAAAAATTGATTGCCCTTTCTTTAGCAAGTTTTTGGAATAGACGGTTGGATTCTTTGGCGAGCTCAATGAATAGATGTATTTGGCAAGGGCAAACAATTGGTCATCGCTAAACCGCGTAACGTTACCCTTTCAAATACATCTATTCATTGAGC
>Ga0193753_10000592_pt1 | contig 35102 bp, 47 predicted proteins | sample H1c2metaG_FD_144925 | JGI IMG/M metagenome (GOLD analysis project Ga0193753, IMG submission 144925) | Soil microbial communities from a riparian zone of the East river system, Colorado, United States - H1c2 | ecosystem: Environmental > Terrestrial > Soil > Riparian zone | place: USA: East...
GTTAGAACATCCAAATCGTGAGAACCTTCACCCTTTGAGCGACGCTCCGAACGCTCACGCTCAAGCTCAGCCATACGTTCTTCTAGTGGCCTGAACAAAGAATCCATAGCTTCCATGTTTTCAGACTGACTTAGCTTATTATCAAATGATGTCTTGATTGCCTGAGCCAACTTATCACCAGCAGTTTCAGCATGTTCTAACGAAGCCCTAGATACAGCAGTGAATGGGTCCATGATATTTTCTGAGAATCCCTTGTCGGTCATAACCTTCTTGGCATCCTCAATAGCTTGACGAGCTGCGGCCTGAGCCTGTTCCATCATACCCTTAGGGTCGAACTGTGCTTCATACTTAAGGACTAAAGCTTCAGCTTTATCTGCCTCTACCCCGGCGGCGCGTAGCGCCAATCGGACTGCCTCCTTGGCCTGTTCAGCATTTCCGCCAATATCTAGAGTCTTCAATCCTACATTTTGCATAGCGATTTCAAACTTCTCAGTTTCGCCGGTGGCTTCCTTGATTCTGTCAATAACGATTGGAACCTCAGCGCGCATAGAATTTACTCGGTCTTGAACATCAGATGCTTTTTTAGAAGTTGCATCTAGTGCACCTTCTTCTTTAGGAGTAAATCCTAGAATCTTACCCAATCCTTCTGATGAACCGGCCATATTCTCAACAGATTTACGGGCCTTATCAGCATGTGTTGAGATAACCTTCCAAGCAATAGCTCCGGCCGCGACTGCAGCCATAACAATTCCAACTGGACCAATCATTCCAATAATACCGGAACCAGCTAGACGAGTTGCCATTCCAAGCTTGCCCATTGACCCAGAAGCGCCACCAACAGATTTAGCGAATCCTCCAGCAGACCCTTTGACCTTCTCCATACCGCCTGCCCAACGACCAGAGATATTGTCTCCAATACCCTTCCAATTGACGCCACGGAGAGCCATTGCACCCTCAACCAATGCAGGTGCAACAAGTGCTGCCAACATTGCCATGTTCGCTACATTATCAACAGTTTCATTAGACGAAGCCGAGGAAGCAATCATGCCACCGGCCAGAACAGTACCAGAAAGAGCTGCATCTTTCATAAATCTGGACTGTTTTTCACTACCGGCTGCGGCGCGCTCGGATTCATCAGCGTTCTTAGCTTGTGATGCTGCTAGATTTCCAGGAATCCACAATCCAGAAGCAGTATTATTTCCTGTTTGACCTGGCCTTGCTCCACCTCCAGCCGAACCTGGTGCAATATTTGGCATTAATGCAGATTTACTAGCTACCGCTTGAGCCTGTGCATACTTCTGCATTTCAAGTGTTAGGTTCTGTAATGCACGAGTCTCAGAGATGAACCCAGCCTCGGCCAGACCAGCAGCTATTTGCGCAGCCTTTTGTTCCTTAGTAATTAGATTAAATTTAGTTGCTACACCAGTAACAGCAACACCAACTTTGATAAGGTTACCGGCAAAGTTGGCGAACAAACCAAGAAGCATGGTCAATGGACCAAATGCAGCGAAGAAAATAGCTACACCAGCGGCACCCTTTTTAACAGGGTCCGGTAGACTATTGAATAGTTTAATAATTTTCTGTACAATACTCATAACATCGGCACCCATAGCTAGGAATGGTTCGCCCATGTCTGCCAATTCTACTTTAATAGATTCAAGTGCTCTCTTGAATTGTCCAGATGCTGAATTTGCCTGACGCTCAAGCTCTTGTGCAGCTAGGGCAGCATTCTCTGATGCTGAATTGCTCATAAGGTCATAAGCCTTGCGTGCTTGTGAGCCAGATGCTTCTGCTGCTGGACCCATACCAAAGATTGTATCGGTTACACCCATCAATGCAGCGTTCATTCTGTTGTACTGATATGTACCGAATAGTTTTGCGATACCGCGTTGCTTGGTTAGGTCGTCAAGACCTTCAGTTGACTTAGCTAGTAATTGTAGGAACTTAAATAGGTTACCGCCGGATTTGTCTGACATTTCATTGATGTCAATACCAAGCTGACCAAAGTATTTAGATGCATCCTTGACAGGGCTAAGAATTCTGGTTGTTGCAGATTTAAGAGCGTTCGCTCCTTCGGCTGCGTCGACGCCACGTTCCTTCATTGCAACCAGCATGACAGTCATTTCTTTGGCAGATACACCAAGACTTGCCATTGCGGCTGCTGCTCGTGGAGTTGCCTCTGCGATATCCTGAATGGATAGAGAGGTTGCGTTTTCTACCGCGTTCATATAGTTGAATGTCTCGGTCAGCTCTTTACCGCTCATCTTGAATGCGTTCTGCAATGCAATTGTAGTTGAAATAGCATCACCATAGTCTAGTTCACCCAGGGTAGCGATACGTACTGTTTCTAGTGTTGATTCTCTTAGTTCAGAACCGCGCTTTCCGGTAGCAGCCAATTCAGCCTCTACCTTTAAGGTGTCACTAATTGATGCACCATACTGCTCAGCGGCAGTCTTGGCCATAGTAAGAGAATCAGAGCGTAGTTGAGCTAGTTCTCGCTCTTTACCCATTTGGGTGGTTGCATAAGTATCATAAACTTTAGCAACACGTGTTAGTTGCTGGTCTGCCTGATATGCTAATACGCCCATACCGGCGGCGGCTGCTAGTACTGGAATGGTGAAACCAACCATCAACTGGCGGCCAGCCCACTGGGTATTCTTACCCCAGTTGACCATTTCTGTTGAAGCGGAACGGGCTTGTTCTCTGAACCAGCCTAGCCTGTTACTCGCTGTATCTACTTGCTTACTTATTTCGGTTGGAAATGAAAAGTCAATAACTTGCTTTCCACGAGAATCCATGAATGTCCTGGCAACCATTTGCTGTATTGCCAATTGCTCCTTATAAGCAGCACGAGAAAGCTTCTGTTGCTTGATGATATCCATCAAACCAAGCTTCTGCTTCTGTAACAAATCGGTGTAATTCGAAGTAGCAGAATTAACCTTGAGTTGTTCTACATGGAACATTCCAGTAGAAGACAAAGCCTGACGATACATCTGGCTAGAGCGCTGTAGCTCTCTGTTTACCTTGGCATAGCCTGTAGGGTCAACCGTACCTGCCTGGTTGACCTGGGCTGCCATTGCTGCGTTAACGCGAGCAATCTGTGCCTCTAGTTTTTGGAAGTCACCTCGTACCTGTGATAGGTTCGAACTACCAAAAATGCGTATATTCAAGTTGGTCATACTGTTATCTTCTCAGGCTTCATAATATATACTGCAAGAGCAAGTGATATATTATAGACTCTTAAAATTCTTTTGTGAATGCCAGTTTTGTAATGCACTCTTTTGCAATCACGACAATTACGAGATACGCCATCGACCTGCCTAGCATCGCGGGTAAAACCTATCGTAGCTTTAGTAAGCTTACGCCTGTAACATTTTTTATTCGTCATTTATTCTTCAATTTCGAAGTCAAGACCAAATTCGTCCATCTCGACTTCCTCTTTACTTTTTCCTTGCAGTTTTCCTTGCACCCTAGCAATAGACCTTTGAAACTTCTCTTTAGCATTATCTTCAGATTCCTTATCCAAGTCAATTCCTTTCAAGGATGCCAAAAATTTGTGATTTCTTGACTCTCGGTCTCTTTGTGCAGAGACTATTGCTTCTAATTCGTGGATGTTTAGAAAACTCTCTAGCTCTTCTACGTTTTTCCAAGTACCGACCAATAATGCTTCGGTTACAAGGCTAGCCAGGTCTAACTCGTTCCATCCGCCGCTGGATTTGCCATCGAGTCCAGAGCTTCCAGTAGTTTTGGGTCATTTAGTTTAAGCCCACCACAAATCTCAAGGACTTTGAAAATAGTATCCATATCTAATACACCTTCAAGGTAGGTACGATATTGTTCTGATAGGGGGTCATCTTCTGTACCCCTCGTTGTCTCAAACTTGTTTGTTGTCTTAAAATGATTTTCCAATGCGATACCTGCACAGGTAACGAAAATTACGAAGCTATCTGTCTCGGTGTCGATATCTCCCATTTTTTCCCACGCAGCCATGAAGCGACGTAGTTGTCCGATTGGAAGCGGTCTTAAAGATACTTCAGTATCGTCTTGTAGAATAATATCTACAATATCATAAACTCGTGTAGCCATTAATATTCCTTTCACTCATTGTAATTTGATTATATCCGACGTTTCATTTTAACGCAATAAATGACAAGCCCCCGGGGTTACCGGGGGCTGCCAAAGTCAATTTTTGCCTATCAGACGTTCAAACGGTCACGAATAGAACCATACCTTGAGGTAGAGTCGTCTGGAAGCGCACGGAATGAAACCGGTACAACTGTTGGGTCGTTACGGCTCATTGAATGAGCGCTTGACTCAACTGACAGAACGCGGAATGCGTGGTATACACGCTCACCGTAGTTGTTGTCTGCTGCGTGCTCTGGTGAGTTTCCGATTGCAATAAGTCCGCGCTCAACTGGCGCAGCACCTAGAGAACCAGCTTCCATTGCAGCTTCACGCTCAAATGGACCAACGGATGATACTGTTGCGTCCAACTGACCCCAAGCAATTAGCAAGTTGTCAAGAGTAGCCTCTGCAAAGGTAGTTCTTAGTGATACGGTCATACCCTGCTTAAAAATCTTTGCAGCGTCAAGCAATTGGTCAACCTGTACATCAGCGTAATCTGGCTCGTAAGAAACCTCAAGACCCTCTTGAGTGTAACCAACATTCTTCCAGTTAGTTACTAATGTACCAACACCAGTGCTGGTAGAACCATCTGCTGTTGCTAAAGTTGTACGATACTTTGTACCGCCGACTAGCGCTGGCTTCGTGGTTCCTGATGGGCCTAGGTATACGTCAGCAGCGCCGACTAGAATCTGCTTCTTGTTTCCCATGTTATATATTCACCTCCATTTTTAAGTGGTGGCACTTCCTCATTAATATAATATCTCACTTAAGGTTATAAAGCCAAATTACGGTGCTGTGTTTACTGTATATGTAGATATATAATTATATCTTATTGTAAGTGTACCGGCCTGTCTTCCGCCCTCTTGGTCGGCTGGGCTTGCGCCCTCGCCGAAAGCAATAGCAACAGAACCAAACCTCATCCCTCTGAATGCAGTCAATTGAGCAGGTTTTGATGACCATGTGTTGATGTCACGAGCGGTTTCATCTTTTCTTCCCAAAGTTTCGGTTAGAACCGTTTGAATCTGATTGATATCTGTTACAGTAGATGAATAGATTGCATATACCAAAGTACCACTTCGAATGGCCAAGTTGTCGCTAGTTGGGTCTTCAGCAAAACCATAAACCAAGAAAGGCTTATTGTACTGAGTGAATTCTGGTTCTTGAGATGCAGGAATAATAGGACGGAGACCACCGTAGTTTGATTCAATCATAGTGGTGTTAGCTTTTAACACTGCCCAAACATATCCATTCAACACATGCGGTGCCATAATTTTGGTATCCATCAGATTCTCCCTATATTGTCTCTAGCTGCGTCAGTGTACATTTCACGCTCTGCCAATTTCCTGGCCTTTTCAACGTTCATGCTGAATGACTTTGCTGTCATTCTGATTGGTCTTTGCCCAATTCTACGACCAATTGAATCTACTAATGTGTCTAATTTTCTATCAATCTTACGTTGTGTGTAATCACCAACAATGTGGTCACCTTCTGTTGACCACCAAGCAATCCAAAACTTAGAAAAGTTCCCGGCAACGGTCTTTCCTGGTACAGTGTTGATTGGACCTTTAGTAAATATATAATTCCTTCCGTGTGCGCGAGCGCTAGGGTCCTTCGCTGATTCGTTGCCAAATGGCACAAACAACATATTGTCTCCACGTGGTCGAATAGTCACGGTCAGTCCGGCTTCCATGATGGCTGCTTTTCCAGTAAACACATATGGACCCCCAGTTAATCTGTTTAAAACTGTGCGTGGTACCCCGGTGCGGACAACAGTGGGCTTTGGAATCGGAACAACGCTAGGTTGAAAATTAAACGACGCTTGTAAGTCTCCGTTCATTCCAGTTAGATGGTGACGCCATAGCTTAGCCTCCTGAGAGTCTGGGTTCATACGTCTTGTGGTACGGCCTCTATTAATACCGGCCGTTCCCCATTCGAACATATGATTGATTGTTCCAGTTGCTAACGCATAGGCCGAAGCATCTTGGTCAAATCGGTCGGCTGCTCTTCCGTGAGCATGTCGTAACACAGCGTCAATATAGTCTCTATCTTCAAGAACCTTTGCTGCGCCTTGGATAGTTCCAATAACTCCGGCAAGTTCATTCATATTTACTTTATATTTAATCATTTGGAATATCAGCTCTATTCAATATTGCAAAATTCTCAACATGCCTACCAAATGGGTCAAATAGAGGAATAACACCATCCACTTCAAAAATGGTTGGTTTGAACACCCCGGCAATTGGACCAAGCTCTTCTTCAATCCAGAAAATCTGACCGGTTTTGCCATGGCGAATATTTGTAATTCTATCTCTCTTGGATAGAATCTTGCTGGCAGGAAACCATAGCCTAACGGAGTCAATATTCTCGTAGATTTCGCCCCAAGCCTCTGTCGTGCCAGATGATTGGACCCCACCACTAACAACACCACGAGCTAAACATGACATTGAAAATGCTTGCGTACCGGCCGTGCCGGTATCGGAATCAATGGGAATCCATCTACGAATGATTTCTCCTGTCAACGGGTCCTGTTCAGATTTCCATGAACCTTCGACAGTTGGCGTAAATCCTGTAGCGGTCTGACGCAAAATGTCTGCCTTCATAGTAAAGCGTACCGACGTAATGCAAACAACCATTTTAGATTAGCTCCTCAATATCAGCATGTGTAATTTCTACTGGCCTGTAATCGGCAGCGGAACGATTACCTTTTGATGTATTATGAAAAATGCATAACAATTGAAAATTATCATAGCTATGCATTCCGCCGACAGACAGCGGAATAATATGGTCCAAATGAATATTTTTAATTGCCTCACAGTCAGGATGCATACACATTTCTCCATAATAAGAGTACAATACCAAGTATGCGTATTTTACTCTAGGGTCTTCGATAACCGCCCCTCGCTCAATAGCTCTTCGAGCAGCCTTCAAACTTTTAATCTTAGTTCTACCATGCTCTGAATTTCTGTAAGCACGACGAGTCTTTAAACGCTTTTCAACATTGTCTGGATTTGCATACCATTCAGCGTATCTATTCTTTTGACGTTCAGCAGTGTTACGATAATATCGTTTTGTGCAGTCTCGACACCAAGGTTGACGACCATCTTTTGCACGTCCCAATTTATTGAAATTGTTTATAGATTTGCTTTCCTTACATTTAATACACTGCTTCATATTAAATAACAGCCCAGCCTCGCTTCAAGACATAATCATCAAGTAATTGGTCCGCCCTAACATTTCCAGTTTTGACATAAGCACCATTGTGGAACTGAAAATGCCAATCGGCAGACTTGATTGACTTCAGATATCGGTCCCTGTATGCCTGCTCTAGGCAAGCGTAATCATTGACGAGTAGTTTGGCTGCTTCTTTTATTGGCATCGGAATTGCTTGGTATCCCCAACCACCGACAATAATGAACGGATAGTCATCTTTCCATGTAGAAGATTTATTACCCCATGAAATAGATGAACCACGAGACTTCAACATACCGCCCGCGTAACCACCATCTGATGTGCGATAAGTTCCTTCAGTCCATGGACCTGGGTCATCCTCAGCACCAGCGAAATACAATTCATCAGGCTGGGGGTCAACACTTGTCGTTTCAGACCAGCGCTTTTTCAAATACCAACCATCAGCGATAATAATCGCTGCTCGTGGGTCAAGGTTGGAATACAAAGTTTTGTAAGTATCTAATCTAAATAGTCTTTCGGGCAAAGCCAGAGCAGTAGCACCTTCGCCTCGAATAGTCAATGTCTTCGTTCTGTTACCAAACACTTGACCAGTGAACGCTTGAATTACAAATCGTACCGCCGCCTCTAGGTCAACAATTTCCACATCAGTGGCCTCGGGAGCAATCGATAGAATCTCTCTTTTCGTAAGCAATGGAGTAATGACATCATAGGAATCAGTCTTGATTTGTGACCCCGCTACTGGCGCACTGAATGTCCAAACAACATCAACCGTGCATTCATTTAGAATATAGGGAAGTGTAGACTCCCAACGGTCATCAGTCAGGTTGGCTGTAGCTGTTAACGCACCCTGATTTACACCATCCTTCTTCCAGGTGGCGGTGGTGGTCCATGATGCAGGAACATCAAGATAAACCTTGTTTACGCTTTCTTTCCATAGTTCCATAGTGTGATTATAACATAGCTGATTTATTAAGACCAACTACTTCCTGTCCTCCTTTTGACAGTAGGATTGACCCATTCTCCATCAACATAAACCTTCAAAATGCCTGTATGCCAATCTCCTGAATGGTAGGCTTTGATTATTGTTTCTAGTGTATTTAGTGTACCGTCGTCATCTACCGATAATGAGATATCATCAGACACCAAAATAACAACAAACTTGATAACCTCAGCCTCATCAGACATCGTCAAACCAATTGATTCAGCACCAGGGATTTCTTTCTGCAATACTGCAGAATCGCTTACAGCGATAGATGTTTGGTCAATTAAAACCGATGACAATGCACTCTGAGAAAAATCAGATTCGGATAGTCCAGAGGAGTCTGTTCTGTTTAGTGACAATTGATGTACTGATACATCTAGCGCTGCCAGTTGTGCACTATCTGATGTAGTCTTTGTAATCGTACCAGAAATTACAATCTCAGCAGATTCGGTCACCGCCAACGATGCAGAGTCTGTTCCTGGGAAATCAGATTGTTTATTGCCTGTTTCCGATACAGCTAGAGACATTGAATCAGTTACAGCAATCTGTTTAAAAACTGTAGATGATTCTGTAACTGCAAGACCAATAGATTCTGTACCGTCGATTGTCTTCGCAATCTCTGAACTGTCTGATACCGCCAAAAACGCGGTATCGGTAACATCAATGTATTTAACCAACGATGCTGATTCACTGACCGCTAAACCAATTGATTCAGCACCTGGGAAACTCTTCTGGATGGCTGATGTCTCAGATACACTCAATGAAGAAGTATCTATTACAGAAACAGTTACACCCAGAGCATTTGTTTCTGTGGTGGCCAGAGATATAGAATCAGATGCAGACTTAGTTTCTAGTTGCTCAAGAGAAACACTTTCAGACACAGCCAAGGACATTGAGTCTGTAGTACCGGAACTAATAGCAATAGCAGACACGTCGACAACTACTAATGAGCCGGTGTCGGTTACCGCACTAGATTTTGCAATAGATGACGTTTCACTGACGGATATAGAAACAGTATCGGTTACAGAATTAAATGTTGTTATCGCTATTGTTTCTGAAGCTGCAATTGATACCGCATCTGAGCCACCGATTGGTTCTTCATCTTCAGATTCTATCAATGATTTGACTACTAAATGAATTACAGCCATCTGTGTTGATGTTGCAAAAACACCACCACTAGCATTCGGAGAGCCTCCGGCTTCTGGGCGGTAGCTAACATGGATATAGTTTCTATCTTCTATTTCGGTGAATCCTGTAGGTGGAGTAGTGACCAGACCAGCATCAAAGTTAGTCAGCCCATGAATTAACATGGATGCTCCAGCAACATCTACAGCGGCTGGTGGTATTGCAGTACCAGAGCCCACAGTGTTGATACCAAAATCAGTAATAGGTTCACTAGCGATATCTGCACCAGACAGAAGAACACAAACAGATTGGGCCCAAATTTGTGTACCCCAGCTTATTGAATAGTTTCCTGTATCAGCACCAGTCAATATCTTTCTGGCAGCATAAAGCTTCATTGTTCCTACCGTCGCGGATGTGATTAAACTAAATCCAGATGGCCAAACAACAGTTGGGGTGGACCCAGAATCTAGTTTCAAGATTATAATAGCCACATCATCTGCAGCCGCGCCGGTAGGAACTGCAACTGTTTGTGTTGAAACAAATGCATCATCTGTGCCTGAGATTGTTGAAGCTTTAATAGCAATCAAGGGCGTGACCTTATCCAAAACTGGTGTATCTTCAGCCGCAGCAATTGAACCACCATCTGAACCAGATTTAACGTTCGCTTCAGAAAGTACAACTATTAAAGTTACACCAGTAGACCCAGTGGAAGCAGATAGTGTTGCTGTGGCCACTGGTGCAGCAGAAGACGTTCCTGAAGACGCTGGTCTATCCCAAAGGCATCCAGATTGGTCATTTCCCTGAGTAGTTCTAGGTTCAGAACGCTCATTCATCGTACCAAACGTAATACCTGTTGCGGTGATAGACTGTGAAGCCCATGTTGGAGTATCACTGCTGCAACCAGCAAAAGCAAGGACCATATCTCCGGCACTAATTCCTGGGTCAGATGCGGCAGTTACAGACCAAGCGGTACCTGATGCGGTGTCTGCACCACCACTCGCAGCGATGCGCCAAGCGCCAGTGGCATTTGTATATCTGAATGCCTGTGTCATCGCTGAATTACCGCTCGGAAGGGAAATTGTAGGCATGGTGGACCAAGATACATCCTTAACTCGACTGAATACTGTTAGTCTCACCGGACCGGCGTCTGTACCCGGAGAACCTCCACCACCAGCAATAGTTGCGACTAATCCCCAATCCGTAGGAGTGGTTGGGGTTTGTGAATCAGTTTTATTCCACACACCAATAAGACACAAGTCACCAGTAGCCAATGATGCTGGCAATGCTGGTGTAACAGAAGTTGTTCCTGTAATACTGGCAACTGCGGCTGAGGGCGTTGTTCCCTGTGTACCGAATGCAATAGCCATTACTTCTTCACCGTCGCTATGTAATGCCCGGTCGTTGCTCTAGTCACACTAGTCCAGGCGGTGCGCAACGCATCATTAACACCCTCAACTTGATGGTCTGGAACTTGAAGAGAAACCGTCAAGGCTGCTGTACCTGATGTATTAACACCGGAAGGAAATGCGGTGGTGACGCCTGTGGCACTATATGACAACAAGGCGTTGTTGATAGCACTCAGCGCTGAATTTCTATTAGCTGCTGTGCTGTATGTGATGGTTCCATATACTAAATACATAATAATACCGCCACATAGAAACGAGACCTTATGGGTTTTGCTTCTATGTGGCGGTTAGCTGTGCTCCTACCTCAAATTAAGATTATTTAATTATATTGTTGTCAATCTACGACTACGCGGTCGTAAATGTAAGAGTTGCTGTGAACTGCCAAGTCTGCGAAGAAGTCTTTGTTCCCAAAGACTCGACCTTACGACTCAACATAGTTCCAGAAGATGAAGCATTAAAGATTGCCCATTCATTCCAAGCATAATTAGCATCGCCAGTAGCAAACGTAGACCTGAAAGCAATTACGTTTGAAGCCCCTGACGGATATGTTGCATCCATTGCTTTGCGAAGCTTGTTGGTTGAAGCCTGTAGGTCAGTGTGCGCTGCGGAGAAGGCCGTTGATGAATCACCAACGCCGATATATGCGTTCGCGTTACTAAAAGCTGTTACGCCTGCCCCAATACCGGCCTGTACCAAATGATTTCTTCCTGCATCGGTTAGTGCCATTATTCTACCTCCTTTATCGTTTCACTGTTTACTACTTTACCGTTTTCTATTTGCTCAACGGTTACGACTTCACCATTCTTAATATGGACCCTTTCGAATTCATTCTCAGGAATTGGGTCGCCTTCAAACTTGCTCAGGACGATTACTTCTTCGACCTGTAGTTCTGGGTAATCTTTCATGATATATCAATCCAAACTAATCCTTCATAAGGATTCGACGGTTCTGTTGTGCTAACCACGACGTTTTGCACCATATTAGCGCCTACTACATTAACTACCGCCGCTTCTCTATTCGTAGTGATTGGTGATTGAGTTGGACCAACAACAGAAATCGCTGTTGATGCTCCTTCAACTGCGCTAACAACAGAAACCGGGGTAACAACTTCAACCTTTATAGCCACAGTGTACTTGACTCCTCAGTTGCAATTGTTCCGGTGAGAATCTTTGCTTGCCTATCAGATGAAACATGTCTTAGGAAGATATCATAACCAAATACCAATACCGGCGTACCGCCGGTCATCTTTGAATAAACCGCCCCACCAGGTAAAGTCAATGCTCTAGGAACAGATATAACAATATTTGGGGTATCACCAACACCACTGGATAGCTCTCCTTCTAAGGTGCTATCGGGCTGTGCTCCATCGGCAACAGGGTCAATATCAGAAATGCTTGCGGAGTTAAATGTATAAACTCTTTCCTTGGTTGCTGGTACGACAATATCCATCCTGAGTTGATATCCGGATGATAAGTCAACAACAATCTCAGAACCTGGTGCGCCTTCTTTGTAGATTAGCTCCACAGTAAGGTCTTCACCTTGTCCCCAAATGAAATTAGCGCTCTGTGCCATGGCTCAATTATATCCTTACTTGTTTATAAAAACAAATCAGCTATAGAACGACTCCACCTCGGATGGCTTAGCTACTGCAAACCCACCTTCAACTTCGCATAGGAAATCAACATCGGCATTATTCACCAAAACATATGGGTTGGCACGGGTGAACTTATACCCTCGTATTTCATATGCTGGATTGTTACGAGTCATCTTGATAAGCGAAACATCGCTATCAATTGCATCATGTTTCTTCTGAGCATTCTTGGCCTTTTTTGCTTCATCTGGTAACTGCTCTTCAGTGTCTTCAAATTTAGGTTTTACTGTTTCTGATGAAATCAACTTCTGCTCCTTCTCAACTTCTTCGGGCTCTTCATCTTTCTTTAGAGCCTGTTTTACCATCTCGTCATCCACACCATCATCTCGCAAAGCCTGTAGACGCTGCTCGTTGTTTTTTGTTTCTGACAAGTCAACACCGTAAGTGTCAGCGACCTTAACGATATCGTCTCTCTTCTTTAATTCTTCTAGTGACATTTTTCTCCTTCCTATATGAAATGTCTTTCTTCATTATACCCCCATTTTCAATCATAAAGCAAAGAGGCCCCGGAAACCGGGGCCTCTTATTAAGCTGATATGTTAATCACAGCGCGTATGCGACGTTCTTAACAACAACCGCTGCTTCACCATTCTCGACAGCAGTACCTACGCGAGTAAATACTGTGTACTCAATAGCATCCTTCTTTGGCTTGAATTCGCGATAAACCACAATTTCACGCTTTACACCCCATAGAAGATTCTTAGGGTCAACTAGCCAAACATCACTTCCGTTCTGTGAACCAGATGACGCTGCGTTAGAATCATATGACTCAAATAGAGGAACTTCGACTAGAGGCACACCAAACGGTGCACCATAAGTACCTCCTGCTGCACCTTCGGTGCGAACGCCGGACGCCAGTCCGCGCTCTGCCAAGGTTTCAGGGGTCACGAAGTCAGCAGAAGTCTGCTGGACGTGGAATAGCCAGTCCTGAATTAGGGCGGAGTCAACTAGGAATCGTAGGTTTCTACGAGACTGCATATACTTACGGTCCATTCCCTTAAGTGCCTTGTTGAAAGTTGCACGGCTCAATGGCTGGCCTGCGTTGTCTTGGACAACTGCCCCACCACCATAAGTTCCTGCTGCTCCTATTAGGCGCTTCCTCCATCCGTCGAATGATTTCAAAGCTGGGTCAGAAGATGCGGTATCACCATTAATAGCGATATCCTCAATATCGTTTGCAGCCTGTGCAGACATTAGACGAGCGATGTGGTCCTCAAGTGCCTCACCTTCGATGTTATCCTCAAGAGACTCAGTAGTTAGTTCCCAATCCAAACGCAACTTGACAGTTGTCAAAGAAACCTTTGAGAAGGTGACTTCCTGGTTCTCACCAGTGTCAACACCTTCGGTTGCTTTACGTACTAGACGTCGACCAATGTGAATCTTGTCGATTTCAACCTCGTTAGCGTTCATACGAACTGTTCGCACTTGAGAACCTAGAGTTGTCTCATTAAACATATAGTCAATGAAACGGTTAGACTGCTCATTGTTAAGTAGTCCTCCTCCGTCTGGTGCGGTACCGATATCGCTGGTCTGAATGACCTTTTGTAGCAATTCGTTGCTCATAATATATATTTCACCTCCATCATAATTTCGTTAATTTGTCGTGCATACAGAATTACCTTGACATGGTATCAACTGAGAAAGCGCCGTTCCATACACCGGACTTCTGTACTGGTTCTGGTGATTCTACGTCACCAGACTTCTTAAAGGACTCGCTTGAGTTATACTTTTCCAAACTACCTTCTAGCTCAGTTAGTTTTGCCTTTGCGGTCTCCAAATTTTCTCCGAACTGAGAGAACTTTGTCTCTAGCTCAGTGGTCTTTGTTTTGAATGAAGAGTCTAGCTCATCAATCTTCTTCTCTAGGGCTGAAACTGCGCTTGCATTTTCTGCACGAGCCTTCTCTAGAGTTTCTACGAATGAATCCTTCAACTCATCAATCTTCTTCGCGATTACTTCGGACTCGTCAGGAGTTTCATCAACTGGCTCTACTACGTCGCCTTCAACAGCTTCACCTGTTTGTGCATCTACAGTGGTTGCAGTCTCTTCTACTCCATCTACCGGCTCCGCTGTCTCAGTCTCCTGAGCTTCAGCAGCCTCTTCCTCAGTGCTCTTCTTTACTTCTTTGCTCATGTCTACACCTCCTTCGCCTTCGTTTTCGGCGGCGTTGGGGCCAAGGAACTTGGTAACTACGTCTCTCACCTTCTCCGCTCGGTCAGTGCCACTCTCAAACCAACCAACATTTTTCATTGGAGTTCCACATACAGAGCAAGACACGTTTTCATTGGCGTCCGCCTTGAAAATCGAATCTGATTCACACCAGAAAACATTTTCAACGTTTGTGGTAGCAACCATTCCTTCAACCATGGTCTGGCCATCGGCCGACTTGACAATACTGAATACGTTTGCCAAATGATTTGCTGGATTGTCTACAAGAGAAAGCTCATTCAGTTCATAATCCTTAATAAACCTTACAGAAGCATTTTGTTCCTTAACGAATTCAGTGGAGGAATCTAAAATATCTCCACCAATACTGAACCCAGTCAACGTTTCATCAAGTACCTTTTCCCAAGTGGACTCAGCGCCCTTTGAGACATAAGCGGTAACGAAGATGCCGCGATATAATTTATCTCCATGAAAGAATTCTTCTTCCCGGAAGTCTACAATCTTACCAACTGCAACAGGCTGATGCATTTCACGCAAATTCCCGCGTGCTCTTGCGAATGCCTTCTGCGAAGCCTCGGATAGAACAATGTCTCCTTGAGAGTCTACATTGTCTAGAGTAGCGAAACCAGAAACAAGTCTGTTCACTCGGTCGACCTTCGCAATTGGCATGGATAAACGAACGTGGTTGGCGTCTGTTGTCCAATTAGCCTTTGCAATAGTGTTCATAATGTTATGCTATACCAATTCTTTTCCAAAAGCAAAATTATGTTGTAACTTAGTGCTACGGGGTAGTTCTTCCCTTTTTGAGACTTACGAAATTCAAAAAATGGCTTATTTCCTTGCCCTTTGTGCAAACTTTATGGAGTTGCTCGTCCATCACCCTTACTGTTCCTTCCTTCGCCTGCAGAGTCGGTGGCACCTGCTGAACGCTGAGAATCTCTTTCTCTATTGCCCTGCGCCTTAGCCTCTGCCTTCTGCTGTGGCTTTATTTCAACTACCTTGTCTCCGCCTTTAAGACCTGGAAGACCTCTGTCTGCACGAATTTCATTTGGAGTCCTAATCTGATTCTTAATGTCACGTTCGTCAATCTTGGACTGAGTATCGGCATCGGTTAGGGTCATCTCATTCAGCTTCATTTCAAATGCGTCGGTGAATTCCTTAACTAGTCGATTCATTTTCTTCTCAGCAATTTTTTGCTCAGGAGCACAAACCTGTTCCTTGAATGTCTTATCTGCATCTCTAGCTACCGCCAAATTTACGCCTTCGGCGAGACCAATCTTAGAGATTGGCACACGGTGAACCATAAGAGTGCTGTTTAAGTTTTGCTTATGGTAGTTGTTGAAGGATGAGTCTTGAATACCGGTCTCGATGGGCTCAATCTTCAATTCAACCTTGTTCTCTGATGAGTCACCTGGTAATGGAATATACAGTGACCTGTGATTTTGACCCTTGAGACCTGTCTCAAAGAATTGCATTAATTGTGATTCAGCATGACTACCCATCTTCGCACCTTTAAGAATAATAACGTGACGAGGCACTGCTTTGTTTTCAAAGTAGTCTAAATTGAATCTCGCTGCGAATTCGTTACCAGCGACTGCCTGTTTTGCAGCAATAATATCCGGAACACCATAGAACCCTGAATCAGGATTATATTTTTTCAGATGAATCAATTCGTTTGGATTACCGTCACCACCAAATGGGTCCACAACTGGTGGTTCTTCTTTATAATCTTCTCGTTGCTTACTTCCGTCACCGAAGTTACGAAAGAATACCGCCCTGTTGGAAATAATCTGAACAAAGCCATCTCTACGATGTCTAATTCGGACAGTAGTTGAGGGGCAATGACCAATATATCCAATAGTACCGTCTTTTTTCCTACCTATTTCGATATATCCATTACCGGTTGTTTCATAGTCACGCCATACCTTAACCAGTACCTCAGTGAAGGTATCGTCTTGGTTGAAAGTATCAAAAAGTTCCTCAAGCACAATTCTTTGAGTCGCTAAAGATTTGCGCGTACGCATAGTCCTATCAGCGTCACCTTCTATGGCTTCCAGTCGGCGCTTCATTTTGGAAGTTTCAACGAACTTCCAACCCAATCCGACGATGTTAGCCACTTTTGCATTAACCGCTGCGTAGTGAGCAGATGAAACATTATAAAGCTTTGCTAAATATTCTAGGTTATATGGTGGGACGACTGCTCCGAATGCGTTATACCCTGAAATTTCATCAATTTCAATCTTTTTAGAACGAGTACCGCTCGTGCCGCGATGCACCTTTTTAATTTCATTAGAAATTTTTCTTTTGAACGCTGGAGTTGTTCCATCAATTAACTCCGCCGCCTTCTTGGAAAATGGGTCAGCACCCAGAGTCTCATTGGATGTCTGGGGTGCGCCTAGGTGAAGACGTTCAATTTCTGGTTGGCTATCTTCGACTACCGCCGTAATCTTACGAATTGGCGCGTTTTGTTCGTTGCTCATCTGCAATTGCTCCATAATCTAATGGGTCGGGGACTAATCCCAATTTCTCGCGGGCACGCTGCTGCGCATATTCTTCATCTGAAATCGGTCTACGACCCGACCAGAATACAGCCTCACCCTCAGGAAAACCGTAATGTTTTGCGGCTTCGGCAATTTTGCGAATTGCGGTTACATCACTTTTCATAGCGAAGATATTCATGACATTTCCATCACCGTCGCCTAAGAATTCACCATCGGAACATCTCCATACATAAACTCCGTATGGAACTTCCTCGATTGGCTTAACACTTGTTGTTGTTAACTTCATATTGTTATATTACCACAAAGTATTTCTAATGCTAAATTCTGTCATCAGTATGTATCAAAATAGTGTTCTAGTATCTATTTTTGTCAGAATTCAGCTTCTTGCGTTGTGTTTTGTTCAAATTAAGTCACAAAAGCTCCGCTTCGGCACTCATATTATTATTATTGGAATTTATTATAAATAATTATGCAAATGATTGGGCTAATTTAACCCGCCGATAATATTGCCCAGTCATAGTCGTAAATCTTGGTTGAAGGAGATGGATTGGTAATTTCTATATCATCTGTTTCACTCACTGAGATTTTTGGTACTCCAATTGATGACGTATACAAATCAGCTACTTGCTGAGCACTTAGCTGACTATCAAATATTTCTACCGACCCGACCTGGGCGTCACCAGCAATAGTGATGTCTCCAGTAATAGCAGATGCTTTGACAATGGTATACATTACCCATTCACCAATATTTAACGTACCGCCAGCCTGGCCATTTTTGTATGTAGTTCCCGAAACACTAATGGTCGGTGTTGTGCTAGTCAATTTCTTCATCCAAATATTGATTGTGAATGCATCATCGGGTACACCAGAAGTGTCTTCACTGATTGTAATTGTTCCACCATCCAGTTTGGTACCAAAATTATCTTTTTGTTCAAGTGGATGCGTATCGAACATCGGTGACGCTGGCGCAGTGAATGTTGTTGTTCTGCCATCAATAACAGGAATGTTACCGGTGAGTATGCCTACGATTTGAAGGTTATCGACATAGGATGGGTCATCGGTAACCCCACCTGCAAATGAAATTTTGATATGTAGGTCTTGGTCAAATGGGTCAAAGCCATCAGGGACCAAGTCAATGGATTGTCCTTGTATTGGCGTTTCCCAGGTAGTTCCATCAAGAGAAACTTCTAGCTCGGCTCCCTGAGCGTCCCATGTCAAAGAAATGCCATATATGCTTGATGTGCCAGAATCTAGATTAACTACACTCTGCCACGTACCAGCAACGCTGTCACCTTCGATAAGCTGAGGCACAAGCTGTGAATCAACAACAGTGACTTGGTCTAAGACACCAAGTTTCCAATCACTGTCTGTTGAAAAAACAGTTTTCAAATATACATCAGATTCTTGTAGTGATAATGGAAATCTGTTACCGCCGAATGACGTGGCTACACCAGCAGCCAATGTGGCTCTGCGAGCAGCATTGAAATGAGATTTGACACTTTCTGTATTCAAGGCACTACCGAAAATAGCAACGGCATTGACCGCAACCTTTTGAGATGATACTGAGGTTCCAAGCCATAGCTTTCCATCTGTTGTTACAAATGTGTCCGACTGCTGAATATCAGTGATATCTACTTCACCAACTAACACGCCATCTACAAATAATTGATTTTTGTCAACGGTGTGAACACCAACAATATGTACATTTCTCTTGATACCAATGTCGTAGCTGACTTTTGCTTCGCCAGCACTCATATATTTGGTTGAGAATGAGACGACGGTGTCGTCTATTGTGATTCCATCATAGTTAGAAGCAGAACTAAGTACTTTCTGTACCGAGCCGGTACCAGATTCATCAATAACTCTAACTGATGCTTCTAAAGAAAATGATTGACGTTCATATCCTTGAACATATACCGGCGAATCAAATTTCGCGTCCACAGAGTTACTAAACACAGAAGAAAACACTGCGCCCGCAACTAAAGACGCAGCGGTGGTTGGGGAGCCAGTGTCCATAACACCAGCACGGCTATATCCTGAATAATCTTGGAAAGGTGCAGAATCATCAAGCATCCATAATCCAAGAGGTTTGTCATTCAGAATTGATAGATAATAACTCATATTTGTGATTATACAATGACAAAGGCCCTATAGCAAACAAATGCTATAGGGCCTTGCCAGTAATTGACAACCAATCCTAAGGCATTCGGGAGAGCGAATCACCAAATCTGCACTTATGAACTGGATATTATCCAACGACTCGGGGCTTCTCAGCCTCGGCACAATTTAAGTGTAACACATTGTGTTTTAATTTTCAAATTATGAAATTACTTGGTAACCAAATCGCTCGATGTACCTTGCCGTCATCGGTCCAACAAATCCATCCTGAACCAGTCCACCCTTGGCTTGTACACATTTAACCGCATACTTGAAGAATTCTCCTTTTCGAGTACTCCTCCAAGCTGAGAATGTTGTTTCAGGAATAACCTTCAATCCGGAATAAGCAAATGCCATGAACTGCTCCGCATCGTATTCATAACTGTGGGAAATTGGCTTTCCTGCTGCTGCCATATTCAATGCTGTTGCTGACATAGTAACGTCTTTAGTTGGTGTACCCGGCCGTGCCTTGTTCTTCAAGACATTGTAATACTCCCAGGTCATTAGGCGGTATCCAGATGGACCATCGTCTTCACCGTTACCAGCGAGACCATTATGCCCATTCTTGTATGAAGTTACTTGGTTCTTGGCACCACGACTTAAATCATCATCTCCAATTGCAATGCAATGGATATGCCACGGCCAACTTCCCTGACTTGGATTACGTAGCCATGCCGCAAAGCCGACTCGACGTAGATTCTTCACCGCCGTGTATCGCTGAGAGCTAGATAGGTCTCTAGCTCTTACGTCTAATGCGCCTCCACCATCGTGGGTGCCTGCGGAAGCTGAAACCTTACCACTATAAGAACCCTGTGTAATTGTTAAATTAAATCCGCATAGTCGCTCTGCTTCCAAAAACATGTCTCTGGTACGAACATTAGTGCGCATTCCTTGATAGGTAACTCTTTTCTCTGTCATTATCTTTTCACCTCCATATTTGCATTATAAACAATATGGAGGCAAAAAGCAAAGCCGGGCCTTTGGGCCCGGCTTTATAACTTATTGTTATTTATACATTACCAATTGAAACTAATTCACAATTTGAACTTGTACAACTCAAGCTTTGAACACCTGTTGTAGTGTCTTCATGTTCATATGCTGACAGCATAGACCAGTCGATTACTTTTGGCATATCGGCTGCAAACTGTTTATATGTTGTAATATCACAGTCCTGATAAGGAGCCTGCTTATAGCTATGCTCTGAATATGGTAGGAACGAAATTCCTCCAATGTATTCCCAATTCTCATATACCCAGTTAGCCACCTCAATCCATTCATGCTCACGGACACTAATAGTAATCGAAGGATTATGCTCAGTCCAATGAATCTTATAAGCCTTCCAAAGATTCAAATGCTCAATAGCAGTCAAATCATTACGAGTCAAAGCATCTTTTGGTGCTTTCTGTGGAAAATAAAATACCGTAGTACTATTTGGCTTCGTCACATCTGGCTCATTTGGAATACCGACATCTTTCATAAACTCAGTTAATGGGTCTTTATTATCCGCACGAACTGACCTGATGTAATAGTCATTATGCCAAGGATGCATACCCGAACTGGACGCGGTTAGTTGACTTACGGTACCGCTCGGCTTCACGGTTGTAATTGCTGTAGACAAATTAATGCCCATCTTCTTTGCAAATTTATCATTTGTCTGAACAGCTTCCTCACGCATCATCTGAAGGAATGACTTCAAAGCGTCCAATCCTTCAGAGCCATTCAAAACCTTATGACCCATTTGGCCGGTAAGAGAAACGCCCAATAAGCGCTCTTCCTCACAGTTGTCTCTCCAAATCTTCCTAAGATATTTGAAATCTGTTAAGGATGACTGGATAGTGCCCAAAATGGTAGCAATTTCAACCTTTTTGCATAAGTCTTGCAGTGTGTCGTCTGCCTCAACAACAACCTCTGTCAGATTACATAGTTGCTTGGAGCGAAGTAAAATCTCTGCGCAGTTGTGAACATATATACCATTCGCATCAAAGGCTGATACCTCTGGAACTGCGGCGTCATATACATCCTCAATTCCGTCAGCCTCAACACCTGAAACTGCTGAAAACTCAGAATTCTTATAAAGTTCTCTGACTCCTGAGAGCATAGCCTTCAACTTATCCTGCTTATCGTTGTCGCTAAATCCAATTCTCTCGGCGAACTTCGCGATAGCCTGTCTAGAAATAATCAGTTCGTGTCCAGCCTTGCAATCGTAGAAAGCAAGATTTCGATTTGAATCAGGCAACAGTCTCTTGCCTGCTGGGACGCGGTCAAAGTAAATCTTAGACATTATACCGAGACGAGAAAGCATCTTTTGAACTCCATCAAGGTTATTCTTACTGGTGCTCCATAAGCGCACAGACTGACCTTTGTTTCGACCACCCTGTGCGGAACCATCGGCGTCAAAATATCCTCTTAAAAATCCTTCATAGAACTGGCTGGATGCTTCCTGAATCTGCTTGGTGACCTCTTTGTTTCCCCTGGTGACTCCAAATTTGAGTGCTAGGTCAGTCAACTGTCTACTGGTCGCGCGCCACTTTTTTTCATTACCAACTTGGGTACAAAGGTTAAACTCAGCAGAAATACCTATATTTTCCATGGCTGATACAGCATGAGCCATTATGCTTTCAGAAGACTCCCACACATCAATACAAGCATTTTGTCCAAAGGTTCCGTCTCCCACCAAAAGACCAATAATATACCCCTCAGAATCCGTGCCTGCACCCAACCAAGAGTGTCCTTCATTCTGGGAGAGACGAACTCGGTCGGAGATAGTAATATCTTTCAATTCCTTCCATCCAGATTCAGTTAAAATCTGGTGATTGTCAGTTGCACGAACTGACATTCCATTGTCAAGAGTCATCTTATATACTCGCTTGGTGCCCGTGTAATAGAATCCGGTAGAGTCGTACATCTGACCATCAAGCATAAGGTTGGTTTTGTGTTCTACGATGTCACCAATCTGTCGCGGACCAAAATCGGTCATTACCCATGTGTCAGCCGGTAAGCATGGGTTAAGTCCTGCAATCTTGGACAAGTCCCTTCTAGGAGCCAAATCACTACCGCGCAATCCCTGCATGTTGATGATACCGCGCTCACCTGATTTTGATTCATATAGATTACCCCATTCTTGTAGGAACTCACCAATTGATGGTTTCTTGTAATATACCGCCGAGTTGTTAGATAGGGCCCGCTGTTGATTATTCTCCCACCAAGCACCATTTTTGGCCTTTGCCATTTCGTAGTCATGTAGGTCAGATTGAGAAATCAAGGCTGAGTTGTGTGTTATCAAACCATCAGCGGTAAATTCATGAATATCGTCCACTTCGATATCCCATGTTTGTTGAATGATTCCAAGGTCCACTGACTCTACTTGTACCGGTGCGAATGGGTAGTCGGCGGACACAATATTATTATCCACGGCCCATTGACGAGTGGTATTTCTCGACTTGAAGGAAATTTTCCATTCTGCTGGATATGTGAAGTCACCTGTATTCTTTGTTCTAACAGGAATATCACGTTCAGAATATTCTCCCACTACAGAAAGATACATGTCTGCGCCAGTCCGAGTTGCTACAGAGATTGTCCAAAAATCTTGCGCATTTTCTCCATTGTCTCGTCTGCGCTGAGCGGAAAATGTTTGAATGACAGATGGAATTCCTAGAGAACGTAGCAATCCAGACAGGTCGCTTGCAAACTTCCTATAGATTGTGGTGGCCTGGTCAATCCCACCATCGCTACGTATCCTTCCATCGCTATCCAACACCCCGGCCAAATAGGCTGCGCGCACATCTTTCTGTGCAGACTTGATAAACTCAGGAATCTTGATTGGAACATTCGGATTCTTTATATTTTCGGCAAACCATAGGGCCAGACCAGTAGAATTGACGCGCAGTCTAATTCCCTTACCGCTGTGTGAGTCCTTGGCGACCGTCCCAGACACGCCAAACTTATCAGCGAAAATAGAATTCGCTCGCTCAAGGGTGGCCCACTCATCTTCGTGTCCTGAAATCTCAATACCCTTGATATGAATGTGTCCATCACCATGAACAAGACCAATAAGCCAGGCCGTATCAGTGTCAAGAATTTCTGGAATATCGAATGGCTTGGCATTGAAGTGTCCTGTGTAGGATGGAACCGGTAGGGATTGAATCTCTCCATCATACCCGGCCAAATCCCAAACAAGTCTGTCGCCTGAAACTAGGCTTCCGGCTTCCTTGAATTCGTATGTGTTTACGGAGTTAAAGACCGCAATCCGATGATTTGGAGTCATTTCTGATTGCCCATACTGATGCTTGACGATGATTGTTTGCTGCTTGCCGGAATCAACTTTGGCCGACACACGGGCCTTACGACCACCTGAAATAATCATATCTCCAACGGCAATATCTTTACCAAGCACTACACCACGATGGGTAGAAATCTCTGTGTAATCTCCAAAACATCTTCTCACACCACCAACAACAACAACCTCACCAACCTTACACATGATGTCGTGAGCTTCCAAGGATGTTAATCTTCTTCCGGCCGCATTCTTGAAAATACCAATTGTGAAATCAAACAAATCAATTAATGACTGTGGGCCAGATGCTCTGCCGCCGAATGTCTTCAGCCTTTCACCCGCAGGACGCACATTAGAAATATCGATGACTGGAATTTGTCCAGCATATAGCATAGCAATCAACTCACGGAAACCACGAGCCCAGCCAGCTTTTGAATCGGCAACCACAATTGTACTACCAGTTTGCTCAAAGTGCTCATTTACAGTTGGCAGCTTTGAGACATGTTCCTTTTCTACGCTAAACCCAAGACCTACACCATTCATTAGAATGTATAGTGCCTCATCAAACGCCCTTGCGTCATCGATAGCAATGAATGAACAGTTATACCCAGCTAAATTCTCACGTTGCAACGCTGGTCCGGCCGTCATAAGACAACGCATAGATGGCATAACCTTGTGATTCAAGATTGCATCTGTAGCTTCATCCCAAAAAGTCTTTTCAATGGCACCAGGATATTTGATGTCAGCATGCGTACGCATAAAGCTAATATAGCGGTCAACTGTCTCTGTCCATGTTTCACGACGATTTTCCTCTTCTAGCCACCTGCTATAGCGGGAAACGCTAATAAATGCTCTATAAGGGTCAGAAATATGTCCACCCTCCGTCAAAATAGACAAGAAATTGTCCTCCAATATAATTTTGTGTATTCTACTATTATACCCCGGTTAGTGTCCTAAGACCAGACGTTACCAAATCTTTATTTATCACCTGGACACATACCAAGCACTCTTACTAATCCATGAATTGGAGAGAATCTAATTCTTAAATGAGCTCCACAAATTAGCCACCCACCTAATTTTTGCTGCATAATCTCTTTTCTAATTTACTAAAAGTTTCATGAGTTAACGAGTCCCAGTCATACTCTCTATGAATCTTGGGTGCAGTCTCTTGTGCAAAACTATGACATTCATCATAATTATCTACAATATAACGCAATTTATCAACCAAATCATCGAAATCTGGTTGGAATAATTTACCCGGATGATGCTGTTGCCAAGGTGACTCTACTAGCGTAGAGTCAAGAGCCAGATTAGGGTCCAGAAATCTCTCATATGGAGCCCAAGCGGCGGTACAAATAGTTGGCATTCCAGTCGCCATTGCTTGAATAGGATTCAAACCAAATCCCTCACCCCAAGAAGGGTATACAAAGACATGCCTATCATGATGCAGTTGCACCAATTCTTTAAAAGGTACCTTACCTGAGATTGTTTGAACATTAGAGTGGTGGGCTAGATTGAATCCAGGTGCACCTAGTTTCATTGTAAGCTCTACATCAGCAGAACCATTGAAGGCTGCTCTAAAGGCTTTGAGTGTTTCTGCCATACCCTTGCGATGGGCTTCACCACCAACATGTAAAAATCTTACCTTATCCCCTAATTTACGTGTCTTGGTTTCCCATTCTGGGTCTACACCATGCTCATAAACATGGATGGGAACATTGACTTCGTTATACTCTTTATACCATTTAGCAATTATAGGAGAAGGAGTCCAAACTTCGTGTGCATTATTCATGATACCCGGCCAGTCCGGCATCATAAGTGTAGATTCCCAGGGATGGTACATGATTCTATATTGCTCACCAAACCAGCGAGCATGTTGTGGTTGATTAAATACTAATCCTACATCAGAACTACCATCGTTTTCTGTTACTTCGTAATTTAAAGATTTCAAACTATGAAGCATACGCTCTGTAGCATAACCATAACCATCATTGTTTCTTATTTTACTTGCTGTAATTATAGTATTTAGTGATATTCTCATATACCTTTTTATTCTCTATTCTTCTAATTTCTATTGTGAGCGAAGCGAGCAATTTATATACCCCCTTCTCCTTCTAACAAACGATTGTACAAGTTGGTGCTTTTCTAATGCAAAGCGGAGGCTGCCTCCGCTTTGAATGTAGTCGCTCGACTACATTCCGGAATGTCAGCGTACGACTACATGCTTGACACAAGATGGCCAAAGTGCTACTATGAATAGATGAGCGAAGACAAGGCAAAAAAGCCCACCGAATGGTGGCAATTAGGTATTCCAGGACCCCAAGGTGCACGAAAGAAGAAGTTGAAAGAAGAAGAAACAGAATCGAGAGAATATGGACGAGAGAAAAAGGTCCGTATCGGTAAACAAAGACAATGGTCTTGGTTCTAATACTCGCCCCTATAGCATCTTGGTATATGCGTACGCCTCCTTGGTGATAACGGCAGCATAAGTGTTTGGTAAATACTTGGAGCGAGTTCGACTCTCGCAGGGGGCTCGTCCATGAAAGAGAGCGAATAATGACTGACGAAGAGAAGAAAGACTATTGCAAAAGTCTTGCCGAAGAACTTGACAATTGGTTGCTTGAAGTGAGGCATTATCCAGAAGAAACTGCATTGATTAATAAAACCATTTATATGCTTAATCGCTATGCAGTGGATTTGAATCACTGATGTCAGTTAGTCTAAAAATTCAGCCTGCAGGCCACCCCAAGATTATAGAGAAAAGAAAGTCACAGACATCTATAGGTATATATATGGAATATTGTGAAAAATGCATTACGTCCTGTATTAATGGAGATGCATACGGTTATTGCGACAGTGATTATTGTGATGGGTTTTGTGTACACCTCGGCGCTTGCGAATGTGAATGTCATGAAGGAGAATAATGCGAAGAACAATAATTAGGTGTGACAACTGCGATACGATTATTTCAGATACCGCCATTGCTGGTGGTACTGGAACATTAACAAATGAAGAATCTCAAGAATGGGGTTTGTACCACGACGGTAAAGATAGTGTCGATGTCGCTTTCTGTGGAAAAATGTGTATTAAGGAATGGGTTAGTGAAAATCTATGATTTGGAATAAACACATTCATACACGTATTGAACGATTGGGTGCAAGGTACAAATGGAAGGTGTTTAATCTGTACCGCGCCTTTCCAATCTTGTCCATATTCAATGTTTGAGATTGAACAAACTAAGACATATAAAGGGATGGAAAAACTACTATTATCATGAACACAATGATAATGAAGATGCAAGATTTAATAAACATGGGCCACAAAGTCTTGTGGCCAGCGATTATTGCAAATAAACAATATTATTATATGCGTGACCACGAAGGAAGCGTATATTGGGTAAAACAATTGCCTGATGGAAGCGTGGAGTTGCTAGACTAATGGACTTTCAAACATTTCATAAATATAATCGATTAGTACGAGAAGGCAAAGCCCAGCCATTACGATGTGACGTTTGTAAAAACGAAGTCGTAACCAGGCTGGGTGAGCTTGATTCTGTAGTTCTCTGGTGTTATAGTTGTAATTCATATACTCTACCTGGCCTTAACACCTGCGATAAAGTACGTGCACTAGTGGAGGAATATTTCGTTGAAACAGATTACTGAAGAATATATTGATGACCTATTAGACGCTTGGCATAACGACCTAACTCCAGGATTCACTATTGAAGAACTTGTTTTCATAGCCACCGGCTGGGATACAGAACAATATGAAAATTGGGAAAGAACAGGACACATACCAAATGAATAATACAGCTTGGGGACCAAATAAGACATGGCGTTGGGGTAAGAACAATCGCTTTGAATTAAGTTACTATGATAAAACTCGTAGGAAATTTAATCGATGGGATTTTAATATCTCTGGTACCGGCGCATGCGCTAACAATCCACTGACTGCAATATGGATGGCCTGGTGGCATAAGAAAAGAATGGATAAAGAGCGAGATGTCTGGCATTCTCGTCCCGGACTAACGTCAGAAGAACTAGATAAGGCAACTAGAGAACTAAATGACAATTGAACTAGTATCAGAAATAAAAACAGAATTAATCAAGACCAACGCATCTGATGAAGATGTAGCACGAGCAGCCTGGGTATCTAACTATGGTGAAGATGCTAGAGAAAAAGATGCTGAACGCATTCAGGGATTGATTAATTTTCTGTATCGTAATTCTCATATGTCTCCATTTGAACATGGTTCATTTACCTTCTGGGTTGATTGTCCTATCTTTGTTGCTAGAGAATTTATGAGACATAGAACATTCTCCTATAATGAAGTAAGTGGTAGATATAAGGAATTAGAACCTAGATTCTATCTACCGCCGAATTCCAGACCACTGGTTCAAACAGGTAAAGTCGGGGAGTATACCTTTGAGACCGGAGATGAGTCTCAATTCGCGGTGATGAAAAATAACACTAGGTTTTCATATGAAAAATCTTGGAAAGCATATCAGTCGATGTTGACTGCTGGAATTGCCAAAGAGGTTGCAAGAAATGTGTTACCAGTTGGAATTTATACACAATTCTATGCAACTGCCAATCCACGTAACATAATGCAGTTTCTTATACTCCGTAATGATGAGCATGCTCTTGAAGAAATCCGAATTGTCGCACAGCAAATCGAGGCGGTATTCAAAGAGATAATGCCTAAGACCTATTTGGCATTTAATAAAATTAGAGAGGAAAAACAAAATGACTGAATTAACTAACGATGAAAAAGAATTCTTGCTTGGTATTGTAGACAGGTCGGATTCTGATTATGATGATGGAATAGACGGGTATCCAAATTATAGTATTAATGAGGACGGGCTACTAACAATTACTTTTTACGACCCGGACCGTCCGGACCGTCCCGGTACATATACAGGTCATTGGAAATTAGAATTCATCGATGGAGGTTTTGAAGAGGAAACAGATGGCTGAATTAACAGACCCAACAGAAGACAACGACCCGCTATCAGATAAGAATGTGCATACTGTGAATGCAATCACGCTAATGCGTATTTACGACGTATTATCTGCATTGCTTACATCAGTCGCCCCCGATGAAGCAGAAGCATTGCTTGAGGCTCATGCCGACGGGAAGCTTATCGGACCTATGCCCTATTTAAATATGTAATTGCAAACAGTAAAAACGATTACATATTGTGACCTTGACCTGAAGAACCATCCGTGTTAGGGTGGATAGATGATTCAAGGTAGACATCGTCGTTGGCTGAATCAGGCACCTAAGCCTCAGGCCCCGCAGGGTCCGGGTCAACACAATACCAATAGCATCACAAATAAGAAGAACGCAAAACATTTACGTAGGAGGTCGCCAGCCAAGCCATTGTTAATTACAATGTTTACGCTGGCACTCTTACCAACTATAGCATTAAGCGTATCTGACGCTAATGACAAAGTATCTCTTGACGCTGCTGCCGCAGCTACTCAAATTACATACCGCCAAATAAAGGCAAGCAGAAGTGGCACCCGGCCGGTATCTAAAGATACTTCTAAAGATTTTCCTACTAAGAAGACCAAACCAGCTTCCCTACCAACCACGCCGGTCAAGAAACGTGCAAAGCCTACTGAGACTGTGAGTAAGACTAAGAAGGTAGTCACAAAGAAGCTCGAAATCAAGAAGCCGGTGGAAAAAAAGAAAACAGTAAAGAAGACGGCGATTATTGCTGTAGCTGGTCTGGATTTCAGTCCATGTGCTGAATCACGCAGTATTGAATCAGGTGTAGGATTGAACGCACGTAATCTTTACCGCGCGGTTTGTCACGCCTTTCCAAAAGCAGGCCCATTCGGCGGGTATAGAAATGATTCCGACTCATACCATGGCAAGGGTAGAGCAATTGATATTATGGTTCCATCTCACTCAGTAGGAGAACAAGTACGTGACTGGGTGATGTCTAACCGTAAAGGATTGAAAGCAATGGAAATAATCTGGGAACAGCACATTTGGACACTTACGCGCCCACTATGGAGAATTATGTCAGACAGAGGCGGAGCCACTGCAAATCATTATGACCATGTCCATGTGAGTTTACTATAGAGAGGATTCTTCATGATTAAGAAGATTTTAACTGCTATTATTTGCACCAGTGTTGTCCTTGTAACCATGGGCGCAGCCGATGGCTGCGAGGCTGAACAGAAGCCAACCAAGATTAAGACCAAGAAAACAAGTCCTAAGCTTCAGTTGATGTCTTCTGGTAAGACGCATAAAGTAACTGAATCACGTGAGGGCACTTGGACAGCACCCAAGAGCAATAAGAATTGCACATGGATTATTATCCCTAAAGAAGGCAAGGCCAAGAAAGGAAAGTACAAACGCTTCGGAGGAAACACAGTAACTTTGAGCTACCCGGCACACAGTTATTTTTCTAGTGTCGGTTGTGGAATTTGGACCAAGCGATGATTATTAGAAACAGAGTGTTAGTCGAATGGTTCGAAGACTCCACAACGAGTTCGGCCTATAACATTGAAGAAGTAAAGAATTATCTCCGAGATGAGTTTGGTTTCTATGACAGGTTTACTATTATTGAATACTCAGAACAGAATCCGCCGGTAGATGAATATGACCCAGAAGAATCAATAAACATCATATAAGAAAACAATGCCTTATTGGCAATTGCTCACAGTAATCAAATAACTTCGCTATGTTACGTAATTACTACAAAACAAAACTTATATAAATTTTTATGGTTGATGATACGCACTCAAACTAAATAAATCCAATTACTTTTAGTGCGCCCATAACTACACAAAGTATCCAATAAATAAATAAAAACATGCCCCGGGCTCTTTTGCCCGGGGCATTGCTTTGTGTTAGTAGTTCAGAGCGGCCCTGGCGTAGTCAACAGCCGTCACAGCCTGCCTCAGTGTCGCGTTGTGCAACGCACGAAACACTTTGATGGCCTGCAAACGCTCACCATGCAGCAAGAGGATACGTACTGCCCTGTCATTGACAGCAAGGGTGTTGAGTTTGTCCTCACTCAGGTCACTGCCATAGGCACGAGGGTACATAATAACTCCTTAGTAGGTAATATATACCTTATCACATGTACTAGTTGCATACCAGCGTTACTCATGGGTAACATATACTCAATTGACAACGTAAGACAATGGACACCCTTGATAGTGACAATGAGTGACTACTCATTTGATGTAACCCCGAGGATTTTGCTTACTTGGTTACTATGTGTATACATATTAGCCTATGACAACGTAAGACAATGCATCCGAAATGTAGTCATATGTGGGCTACTACCTACTCTATGTAACAATACAACTACCGTCTGTTTGGGCGGTAGGTATATCAATACCTAGTGAAACACTATACCTACATAGGTAGTACAACTATCCATATGGTACGTATTGCTGCAGGTGGTGCATATTCCCTAATAAATGGCCAAATAACACCATATTTGGTGCATATTCCCTACAAATACCACTATATATGGTGTTTTATGCCTATAACAAGCGTTATAAGGTATGCTGTCTATTATTCATACACCGTATGATAAATGCATTGGTAAAATAGCACGACCGTTCTATATAAGTATTTTAGCATTAGCTATACATTAGCTATATACATAGACATCATTATTCATTCTTTATACCTACCGCCTCGCCCTTGTCATTGATACCTAAAGGATAGACTATTACTGCATTGGTAGTCATACATAGTTGATTATTACCTATTGTAGATTGGTCTACCGCCGATTTGGCCTTGAGTGCTACCTCCCTAGCGGGACCAGCGAATTGGTCTGGCACTTTAGATGCGATGTCTAAAAGGGTGATTACTTCCTCAGCAGTGAATAGCGTCATTATATACCGGCTTTTCTAGTCTGTTTCTTGAACCATGAAATAGGTAACTTCAGAAGACCGAATAAAATAAATGGCATGGTCAATCGTCAAATTGAACGTCGTAGCATCTGAAGTTGCCTTCTTGGCTACTTCCATCATTTCGGATTTGAACTTTGAGTAGCTTACCCCCGATTCCTCGATGTCCTCACGGGCGATACTATTCTCAAATAACGTACCGTTTTTCAGGCCGACCTTAACGTGTAGCTTCATATCTCCTCCTAAGTTACTGGCTAGTATGGCCTTCTAAGCCTTTGAAATAGTCGGGGTAGGCTCACACCCCACCCCGACCTAAAAATGGCTCACGCATTAACCTCGTAGTAGTCATCAGCGAGTCCGCCCAAGCCGTCAGCCTCAGATTCGTCAGTGGTCAGACCTTGGGAGTCCAACCAGTCATTAAAGCCGGTGTGGTAGGCAGTCTCGTCCATTTCCTTGAGAACCTGACTGGCGTCCCATGACAACTGACTATCAAAGCGAACAACTCCGTAGAGTTCATCCAGCATATCGTCATACCGAATATATGCGTCGTTCTCATCGATGTATTCCATTACATACCGCCTTTGTTGTTAGTGGAGACTGCCCAGCCGAGATTCTAAAATTACTTTGAGTCAGTCTTCTGTCACGGTCTGGTCAAGTTGTCGGTCACCAGCATAACGCTTTTGCTTTTCAAGAAAGCTCACCATTTGCTCACGGTAGGTGAAACGCACACAGCCCTTGACAGGATTATCACTGTCAGCGTCCCACACATAATCCACTCGAAATGGCTGACGCTGTCCACGCTTAGGCATTTCAACTCGCCTCCTCCGCGACTGTCGCCCGGTATTGGTTCATCCTCGCAATACAAACACTACCAGCTGGGCTCTTAGTGTGTCAAGAGCCCAGCTGGTGTTTTCTCAAACCACTTCTAGTGAGTAACCGATTACAGCAGAGAGTGAAATTCGCTCGTACCGGCCGTTCAGGCCGGAGGCCATATGGTTGGGTGTCCGAGCCTTTTATCGCCTCAGAATGGCATACAGCGCTTGAGCGTACATCGGCCGGTATGTCAAGAGGCTAACCTAATTCGTATCCAGCATCAGTTAAAGCAGAGTGCACGGCATCACACACCGTATCCGCAATGTCGTACTTGGCTTCGTTCCATGCCTTGACGATTCTGTCAATGGCTTCTTGATTTACTGCATTCTGTACGTCACTCTCAGTAATCATTATTCCTCCAACCCTACAGTATTTCACAATTTTTCAGGTAGTACAAGACCCCAGACACAATTACTTTGTGCTATTACAGTCACACTCAAAGTGATGAGGACATTCGTACTGACCTTCGTACCCTTGCTGCGCGGCCTCATGCTTGCGAAGTTCATCAAAAGCCTTATGCTGACGCGCTAGCTTCACTGAGCAGAATTCAACGAAACCGTTGTCGTCCATATCTACCCATTCGTGAATGTGCATGTGCTCTTCACATACCTCGCAATGGCGACCATCGACATCTAGACCACGCAAGTCCTTGGCGTAAATTCTCTCTGTCATGCTATCTCCTAGTAGTAATAGTCGGTCATTATTGCTTGGTAGTCGATTAGATGACCCTTGCATAGACTATCACAGACGGCATCTTTGGTACATCGTTCGTCAGCGGGCATGTATATGCTTCCCCAGATGCACAAAGGCTTTTCTCTCAATACCCGGCTGTCCTCTAGCTCATTCTGAATCCGCCGGTACTCAGAATACACCTTAGCAGTTTTTCCCTGTCCATACATTGTCATAGCCTCCGAATACGCTTGATGTGACACTTGTCAGTGTCGTGTTGCCAGAGAAATGCTTGGCTTGAATGTCCATTATTCATCTACTCCAATATTAGCCAAGAACTCAGGAAGATGTTCCCGAACTAGCTTCGGGTCAAAGCCAAGCTGTGGATAGAACTTTCCCAGCATGTCGCTGATGTCGTACTCCATTAAATCTAATTCGGAGTCATTCATTTCATCATTCCCTAAACGTAAAGTAGTAGTACAGAATGCCGTTGATTCGTCGTCGGCCGGTGAGGATATATTGGTCTGGATTTGATTCACATACATTAATGTCATATTCAACATGTACCGGCGTCGGTCCTAGAAAATCAATAACCATTGCCTTTACCGGCTCATTGTCCTCGTATACCGGCTTGCTACGCGGCAAGCGCGGCGGAGGTGCGTTTACCGGTGCGGTAACCAGCCTCGTTGACCTTGAGCCTGTCGCGCCAAACAAGCCAAGTGATGGCCTGTAGTTGACTAGGCGTGATACCAATGAGGCTCGATGCCTGCCTGTAGATGTTCGCAAAAACATCGTAACCTCCCTTGCGTGCAAGCATTGGGCGCGGACGGTTGCCGAATACCTCAGATACTGCAATATCGTGCGCATGTCGGTCAACCGTAATGACATCATCTCCCTGTCCAATGATGTTCAGATAAAAACTGCGGACCTTATCTCCGCCCAGTACATTTAGTGGCTGCTCGCCTGCAAGCATGCGATTGACCTTAGAGACATTTGCTTTGAAGGTACCACCAGTCAGCCTGCCATCGGCGTATGCCTGTGTCGCTAGCGCTTGATTGCGCGGCCATGATGTGTTGGGTGACAGTGCAGCAATGATGCCAGCGGCTCTGTGGACGTTTGACGGCTCTAGAGTCTGCGCTAGTGTCCTAGCTCGGTCATACCACCCCAAGCCATTAGAGATGTGCTCAACGCTTGCGCGGCAAAGCACAGCTAGTACGTTGGCAACGCTGGGCTCATTGATGTTTGACATCATCACATCTCCAAATCAATAGGCCAATAGCGACCGTTCCACAGTCGTACATTGTTGTAGCCCAAATCGGTAATACCATTATCCCAAAGCTCTTGCCAGACATCGGCCGGTAGAACATTAGTGCATTTGCATTTGCGTTCACAAAAACACTCACCAATCTCAATACCGCCGATGTGCTGCATTGCAATAACCGAAATGCCACCAATGTCATAAATGCTGGTTTTGGGAATCCCGATACGGTCAGACCAGTCGAGGGTAATCAATTCTTGATACCGGCACCACTCGCGCCGGTTAATTCGATTCTCTCGGCCTGAGAGATTTTCAACCTTGTAGACAACATCGCCTCCAGACCAAAAGACAGTCCGTGCACTGCCCAGTGTAGAAAGCAATTCAAGCTCATCATTGAATGCCATCTCAGCGTAAACCCTGTTGCCGACCATCAGTGACTCCTAATTAAATGCGGATAACGCAAACGGGGCAGGCGGACATGAATCCTTTAAAGGCTTGCCGACGACTGACCGCCTACCTGCCCCCAGTCGGGGTGATTACCCGCGTAACCGATTGGCTTCAGACTCAATCATAACATACTACTAGAGATGCAACAAGCCGGTGGATAATTAAATCCACCGGCTTGTTGAGATATTCAGGACTTGGAAGCAAACGCGGCAGCAGCAGCCTCGACCGCCTTGGTGGACAGTCGCCCACGCTTGCCAGCGTCAGTACCGGCCAGGGTGCGTGCCTCGGACGCGGGCACCTTGACAAGCTTCGTGTGCGACTTGCCCGTGGCGGTCACGCCCTTGACCTTGAGCGTCACACTCGCCGTGTCGCGCACCTTCGCCGAAGCATCGTATGCC
>Ga0193753_10000593_pt1 | contig 35077 bp, 24 predicted proteins | sample H1c2metaG_FD_144925 | JGI IMG/M metagenome (GOLD analysis project Ga0193753, IMG submission 144925) | Soil microbial communities from a riparian zone of the East river system, Colorado, United States - H1c2 | ecosystem: Environmental > Terrestrial > Soil > Riparian zone | place: USA: East...
AACACCGTTGATGGCTTACCCGGAATAGAAGAATCTGAATATTTTTTTATCGGAACAGAAAGGATACAAGTGCGGCCCGTGTGTATCGTGGCTCCGAATCAGCAGCCTTGCGTGCAGGAGCAATTGGAATGATTGTGAGGCGTTCCTACGGAACGCAGCGGCATACTACTAACTCGGGCTACAAACGAAATGTCCCTCCGGGACAAGACTCCGCGAGCAAGGCCGATAGGCGCAGTCATGAATAACGTGAATCGTGAGTCGTCAACCCTCCTACGCTGAAGCTCTGGCCTTGCTCGCCAAAGCTGCGCGCAGGCGATGCGGGCACGGTCGTGAATACAACACGCTATGATGAGAATATTCGAATCGAGCAAGGTTCTGTTCTAATCGATTCGAATATTCATATAGCGGAGTGTGGTATTCACGATTGACGACTCACGATTCACGTTCTCGATTGACAACTCACGATTCACGTCATCGATTCACGTTGACTATTCACTGCGGAAAGATACTCACCGGCAGCACAAACTCAAATACATTCACCCCCTTCTTCCCCGAATAGAAATCCCTGTCTAAAAGATGGCTGACCCTGAAGCCGAAGGTTAACTGGTATTGATTCCACCATTTCGTATCGATGAAGATCTCCCCTCCCACACTTCTTTGATCGGCGGTCGATCGCTTGTCGTTGGAGTACACGCGCGTGAAGTCGTAGAAGCCATTGGCGCGTATGCGCTGGAAGTACAAAATGCTCGCAATGCCGAAGTCGGGATACAATAAAGGAAAATGATAGTTGGCCGAGGCACGCCACATGCGCGAGAAGTACGCCTCGTTGTATCCCCTCGAATACGAGAAGCGATTGCCGAACAACACCGTGCTCGTGTCCGTTTCCTGGATAGCGGCAGTCAGCACGATGCTATGCGTGCGCAACAGCCCCGGCAGGTAAAGCGTCGCGCCTTCCAGGGTCTGCCAGCTATTGTAGGTGGTGATGGTATGACGCAGGTCGCCGGAAAGACTATACCCAAACCGCGCAAAGATATGCTGCGTAGCCTGCTCCACCTGCTGATTCCATTGCAGAAAGTATTGCAGGTAGCTGAAGTTGCGGTTCCCCAGGGTATCTATCTTGAAGAAATCGTTGCGATAGTAATAATTACCACCGAAGTTTAGCGACTTGTTCGTCCGGTTGCTTGTCCAGCTCAAAGGAATATTAAACCCTATCCGCGAATCGAGTTCGTCAAAGTAGGTAGTGGTATTATTTGAAAGCGTTGCCTTGCGGTCGAAGGTGTACTGCGTTCCGATGCTCAGGTACGGGAACAACCGCGCATAGGTGGCGGTTAGTCCTACGGCACTCGTCTTGTCGTCCTGGTTGTAGAGATAATAGAGCTGCGTCTGTAATGTATTCAGCACATTCTCCCCATAGAGCGAGAAGGTAAATTCGGGATCCTCGTAGTAGGGCCGCCAGCTATGAAAGTTAATCAGGCGTGTGCCCTTGCGGTATTTGCTGACGGGAAAATTGCGGAGCGAGAAGTTGCCGGGGATGATCTCGTTGAACTCACTGGCATGACTCACCGCAAAGGGCGTTACCTGCGTCTCCGCCATCTCCGTGCTTACCGGTTCCAATTGGAGTGAAGCTTCACTCACCTGCTGTAGCTGGTAGCCATCGGCAGTGAAGACAGACCATGTCATCTTTCCATTCGCCACGTTCACGAAATAATTACCGAGCGGCCGGTTAGTGATGCGCGAGATCTTCCGGTCGTCGAGATTCACGACATAGACATTATCGCTTCCATTATAAGAAGCCGTGAAGTACACCATGCGATTGCTGACGCAGGGATAGCCCACTACATTGAATGAAGGCGGCGTGAGCCTCACGGTGCTCCCATTCTTCAGATCGGCAATGGCAAGCGACATCCTTCCATCCTGGAGGCGCACGGCCGTAACGAGACTATCTTCTCCTATGAACTTCGGATCGGTGAAGAGCCCGATCTCCGCCGAGCTGATCCTTGTCTGTACTTCGCCCGTACCCGCATCCAGAACATGCAGTTCACTCTTACCCGTGGTTGCTATCTCTACCACGGCGATCTTCTCCCCGCTTGCGGATATGTCCGGCGTAAAGTATTTGGTCTTATGCGTGATCGTTCTCTGCTGACCCGTCGCCACATCCAGCACCTTCACCACGCTATAGTCGCGCCATCTCCAGCGTGCATCGTTCTCATACGCCGAATAAACGATCCGGCCGTTCTTATAGGAGAATTGATCATCGATGGAAATATCCTTGACGCGCAACACGCGCTCGCCGCGCTGATCCCTGATGAAGAATGCAGGGCGGCGGTTGGTACTGGTACGCAGGTAAACGAGTGAATCGGTGGAAACGGAATAGGGAAATTCATAGTTGGTCAACACCCGCTTGTTCACCCTCGTCAATGCGAATGAATCGGTAGCCGGCGCCGGCAATGCCGCATTCGTCTCTTCTGTTTTTTGCTTATAGGAATTCAATGCTTCCGTCCGGAATTCTTTATAACTGATGCCCGAGTATTTCTTCACGGCATGCTGGAAGGGATAGAACAGGCCATTGAACGCTGTAGCATCCCGTGTGACCTTTTTCCAGAAATCAATACCGTATTTCTCACGACCATAGTTTACCATGAGATAGCCGAGGTTGTAATGATCGGGTACATAATCCTTGAAGGAACCATTGCGCAATTTCATCCATGAATAATGTTTGCCTGCCTGCCAGAGTGCGGGATAGGCATTGAGGAAAAGAGGCAGTCTGCCGCGGCCCTGTTTGGAGAGTACGGTCTCATTGTACACCGCATCGCCCTCGTAGAACCAATCGGGCACCGCTGCATTTACCGCGAGGGCATAGCCTTCCTGTCCGAATAGGATGTGCATGAGATTGCTGATGCCATTGCGGAAATTGTTGAACTGCTCCACGTGGCGGTATTCATGAATGGCGAGTTGATCGCTCCAGGCGAGACTGCCCAATTCGAAGTTGTTGGGAGACGGCGTGAGATAGAATTCACTGCGAAAGGGGCCGAGGCCCACATATCCATTGGCAAAAGTGGTCTGGTTTTGAAGTACGATATTGATCTTCCTGACGCGGTTGCCGAGTATGCCATTGGTCTGCGCCGCCTCGTAGTGAATGATCGAGGCTATGCGTTGCGCCTGGCTATCGAGGCCGGCGGGAAAGATGATGCGTGCAGAATCAGTATTGATCTGTCTCCATTTCACGGAGGGAGGCGTGCCGCCAAAACGCTGGGCAAACAGTGACATGGATGATAAAAAGAAGAGGCAGGCAGCTACTATCCGGTGCATGCAGTAATTTAGAGTAAGTTACGGAAGGTTTTGACAATTTGATAAATTCGCAATAAGTCAAGAACATCGCCAGTTGGGTCGCAATGAATCGGAGCACGTCCAGCTTACGAAAGCTCATTTTTTTCTTATGCACCCCTATACTAGGTTTTAAAAGAATATGGAGTACGCCTAAAGAAATCGGTTAAAAGCCCTACTGCCGGTCTTATGGAAGTCTTTTTACTAAAGAAATTTCGGCACGGTTCGAATATACAAATCAGGACAATATAGTTATCCTTCAAACAACTTGGTCAAAAGACTCACAAAAAGCACAAAGGTATAATTCCGCAAAAAAAAATTTCGACTTCAAAATGAAAAGCCGTCTGAAGAACAAAATAAGTAAATCACTCACTAAATCTCAGAACGAAATCCAAACTAAAGTTAAATCACTTATAATAGCAACCCGATAGCTTCGGCGGCATCAATAAGATGGACGTGTGTTGATTTCGTTGATTATATTTGAACAAAATAATATCACCTCCGTCATATTACATCAGACTATCAAAAAATGCAAGGAAAAAAAAGTTTATTAAGCAAGGAAAACAGTGATTTAGCTTCACCGAAGCCATTTTTGAGATGGGCAGGTGGGAAGACATGGCTATTAAAACATGTAGAAGAATTTCTTATAGATCTAAAAATAAAAAATTATCATGAACCTTTTTTGGGCAGCGGAGCAATCTACTTCCACTTTGAATCAACTCCAAAGGCATATTTATCTGACTTAAATGGCGAACTCATCGAAACCTATTTGGCAATACAACAAGAGGTCGAAAAAGTTATTTCAGAATTAAAGAAATTTAAAAATACTGAGAGGGAATATTACAAAATTAGATCTACTCAATTCAGGAGCGATTATAAAAAAGCAGCGAGATTTATCTATTTAAATCAGACTTCATTCAACGGGATTTATAGGGTAAATTTGAAAGGTGAGTATAACGTACCCTATGGATTTAGGAAAAAAAACTTCCTCGAACCAGAAAATCTTCGTTTAGCAAGCGCGACCCTAAAAAATGCAAAAATCTATAACAGAGACTTTGATTTCGTAAAAAAAAATGTAAAAAAAGGAGACCTAGTTTTTTTGGATCCTCCTTATACCGTAACACATAACAATAATGGGTTTATAAAGTACAATCAAAAATTATTTTCTATTGATGATCAGTACCGACTAAGTAATTTGATTGATTTTATTGATTCTATCGGCGCTTTTTACGTCCTTACTAATGCGGCACATTCCAAAATTGAGAAAATTTTCGAAAAGGGACATAAAAAAATTCATTATAAACGAGCAAGTTTGATCGGTGGAACAAATGCAAAAAGAGGTTTCTTTTCCGAGGTGCTTTTTTCAAACATCTAACCAGCATTTAATATATTTAGCATACCGGAGTAATCAGCTTTTACGGCTTGAAAATCGAAATACTCAGGACACCAACTCGGGTTTCTGTGAATTGTCCAAAATCTATTTCGTTCAGGAAAAATATCATCTAAGAAAGCTCGATATTTAAGAATTCTATGATATGCCAATAGCTGAACATTATCCAAATCAGGATATAGATTTACATCCGGCATCGCAACGTCGTTAATTTCTATTCCAGATAGTTTTTGAATTCTTTTTTTCAAAGTCTCCTCGCTTAGCGGATTAAAAATCGCGAAACTTCCTACATGATCGGCATAGTTTGCCCTATTTCGATGTCCTCCGTCGGATTTAAACTCTGACCCAAACTTGGCAGGCGGAACGTCTATATTGTGATAAAAAAATGGGTCATTCGCAAAATAGCCGTTTTGCTTCACAATTTTCCAATAGACCCTATGCTCGCGTTCATTACCGTCTTTCTTCGAAATGATACATACGTATGTCTGTCCGCGTAGATCAAGTTGAACTATTCTCTTTTTTGTAAATAGCTGATAATAGCCAAGAAGATGAGCTATTGCCCTCATTGTATAATGGCTCGAATAGTAGCCTGCGACAGACGCCCACAACGGGCTAGCTGTTGTTAAACTCGCTGATATTAAAAAACTGTGCAGAGCGCGATGCCACATTTCTACTGAAGCAGTTGCAAAATAACCAATAATTTTATTGTCCACATGTTTATACCCATTTTCAATACTTCCAACTAAATCATTTAAAGAATTAGACAAGGTATTTATTGGAGGCCAATTATGCACTCTACCTGTTCTAGCCAAACCGTTGAACATTAGCTCGATTCTTAAAACCTCTGGTGTTTTTGCCATTATTCTATATTTAATGCTTTAAACACCTTGGATCGAATTGTCTCAGCCATCATTGAAATTCTAGCCGGGGAAATTCTGGTAAGCTTTTTCTTCGAACCGACGGCCGCCCATAATGAATCTCGAAATTTGGCAATTCCGCCGCTCCCTAAATAGCCTTTGGCCTTAAATTTACTTTTCGAAATAAAGACTTCATTGTTCAATAAGCCAGCCTTCATAGCCACTTCTTTAAGAAGTTTTTCGATTTCTTTTGAAGCACTGTCGGAAATTGACCTTATCCTTCTTGACTTCAGATTCCATAACATCGCTGGCACCAATGTCAGAACAGATACCAAAACCCTACCTTGGTAAGCAACGTTTTCCGGATCTAACTCATTGTTCTGGTCCGTATTAGATTTAGAACCGGTTGCTTTTGCCCATGAGTCTAAAACCTGGGCAAGAAATTCCGTTTGCATTTCTAAACTGCTAATCTCTTGGCTTTCTAAAACACCAATTAAATTTTCTATTGCCGTATTTAATGTTGACAGAGTAATCACATCCTTAACCCCATACTTTATCCCTGGAATTTGGATCATTCCTACAAGTGGGCCTACTTCCAGCATTAGCTTTCTGCCAATGTCCTGCGCTCGCTCCTTATCATCAAGAGAATCTCTGTTTCCTCTGGCTGTAGGAAATAAATCAGCAACAAGGGACCGGTCTACTTTTTTTTGATAGAAATTGACATCGATGAAAATTTGGGCTTGTTTTGTAGGAGGTGCTCCAATTGGATCCAGATTAAGAAAAATATCTGCGGGAATCTCCCATTTAGTGGTTGGCACCTTTTCCTTCAGAATACAAATTGCCAGATAAGCTCCGTTGATCCTATGTTGTCCATCAATTACCGAAAAATTTAACTTCGGATCCTTCTCGTTGAACACAAGTTTTGCTGCTCCCTGTTCGCCTTTTAATCTAATACCGACAACCTTCGCTCCATTCACGTGAATTAGAACATTTGAGAAAGTTGGAAAGACACTTCGCTCATACCCAACAACCTTACTGACCTTTGGAGGCCACTGTCGACCTGGCTCGTTTTTTTTCGGCTCATATATTGGCCCGAAATATTTATTGATCTTTTCTGGGATATCTCTAATCTCATTCTGTAGCAAATATGCAGCTATCTGCGCAACCCTCTTCCAATCCAAAGATCTTTGAATCGCTGTCACTTTAGCCGCATTTCTATGAGGAGAATGAGGATGCCCGGGCCACCATTCCATTAGCTTTTCCACGTCAATTGCACAAAGGCAATGTTCTATATTTGATTGTTTTGCAAATGGACTGTCAGGGACAATAACCGAAATGCGGTGTGAAGGATTTTTCATTTATAGTAATATTACTGTACAAGATAATTTTTTAATTTAACCAGTTCTAGATTTTTCACCGCTTTGTTAATGTCATGTCCTCAACAAACCCCCAAAATGAAAAAACTTGATGACTACTACTATTATTAAGACTTAAAACCTCCAAATCGGAGTACGTTCCATTATCAAATGTTCTTCACTTATTATAAATCTTCACCACCTTCCCCCCATCCTCCCTCACATATCCCCTGTACATTCCTTCCGTACAGAATGGCATAGCAATATTACCATCCTTATCCACCGCTATCAACCCGCCATCGCCGCCGAGTGCGGGCAGTTGTTTCATCACCATCTCATCCGCCGCCTTTGCCAGCGGTATCTTTCCATATTGCATCATATCGCTGATCGTCTTGGCCATCACGAGCCGGATATAGAATTCACCCCAACCCGTGCCGCTGAATGCCGCCGTTTGGTTGTTGGCATATGTGCCCGCACCTATCACCGGCGCATCGCCAATTCGGTTGAAGCGCTTGTTGGTCATACCACCGGTGCTCGTAGCCGCCGCCAGGTTGCCATGCCGGTCCAATGCCACCGCGCCTACCGTTCCATATTTATAGTCCCTGTTCTCCGGTTGGCGCAATGCCGCCTTGTGCTGTTGCTGGTTGATCGCATCAAGCGAGTCCTGCTTCTTCGCCTCCAGTAGTCCATCCCATCTTTCCTGCGTGAAGAAGTAAGAAGGATCCACGATCTGGAGCCCCTGTTGCTTCGCGAATGCCTCCGCTCCCCTCCCCGCCATCATCACGTGCGGGCTCTTCTCCATTACCGCCCTTGCCGCAGTAATGGGATTCCGGATGGTGGTCACACCACCGAGCCAGCCGCCAGCGTCTTTCCATTCATAATGGCCGCATCCATCTCATTCTTTCCTTCATTGGTGAAAACCGCGCCCTTTCCCGCATTGAAGAGCGGGTTGTCCTCCAGCACGCGTATGCTTGCCTCCACCGCATCGAGGGCCGTACCGCCGCCCTTCAGGATGGCCTGCCCTTTGTCGAGCGCCATGTTCAGCGCCTCGGTATAGGCCTTCTCCTTCTCCGGCGTCATCTGGCTTTTGAGGATAGTGCCCGCACCTCCATGAATGACCAGGACATACTTATTTTTCAGCGTATCTTGTTGCGCGATAGCCCTATGAACGATGAGGAATGAAAAAAGGATGAGTAGTTTCTTCATGTGATGATTTTTGAGCAATTTACCCAATAATAAATACCGCCCGCACCCAACTTTAAGCCCTGCAAACCAGTCAAAGGTTAGAAAGTTGGTAAAGTGGGACGCTAACATGGTATTGTATTTGCCTTGAGCCCGCGATTGCCTATTTTTATACCGTTAAAAGGTTGTACCTGAGGAAATTCAAGAAAATAGTATTATGGGTGTTCCTGTCGCTGCTGTTCCTCGTAATGGCGGCCTGGATCTTTATTCAAACACCCTTCGGGCAGAACTACATCATCGGGAAGGTGACGGCAAGACTGTCGAAGGACCTGAAGACCCGCGTGGATATCAAGCACATCGATTTTTCCCTGTTTAATAAGCTGCACCTGGAAGGCACCCTGGTCGAGGACCGGAAGGGAGATACCCTGCTCTACGCCGGCGACCTGAATGTGCGGCTCACCGATTGGTTCTTCTTCAACAAGAATATCGAACTCAAGTATATCGGGCTCAAGAATGCCGTAATGCGGATAGAGCGTACCGATTCCACCTGGAACCACCAGTTCCTCCTCGATTATTTCTCCTCGCCCTCCAGTGGCAGCGGTGACAAAAAAGAGGGAACGCAGCTCAACCTGAAACAGATCTCCCTGGAACACGTGACCTTTTACCAGATAGATAAATGGAAGGGGCATAATATGATGCTGGCACTCGGCTCACTGAATCTCGAGGCGAAGGATATTAATTTCGCGAAGAAGACGATAGATCTGAATGTGCTCACTATTGTTTCTCCCTATGTGAGCCTGTTCGACTACCAGGGCACGAAACCGCCGCGCGCGATGGACGAGAAGGATAAGACGGCGCCGCTGATCGACTCAACGCTGAAATGGAATGCGGAAGGCTGGATAGTGAAGGCGGCGAAGCTGGATATACAGGATGGCACCTTCAAGACCGACCGCGCCGACACCGCCGCCGTGCATTCCTATTTTGATGGAAAACATATCGAATTCTCCAAGATCTATACACACTTCACGGACCTGCGCTGGGAGAAGGATACCGTGACGGCACATATTAGCCTGCAGACAAAGGAGCGCAGCGGCTTCGAGGTGAAGAACATGATCGCGGACCTCAAGCTAACGCCGCAGGAAATGGCATTCGATAAGTTGGATATCAAGACCAATAACAGCACCATCCGGAATTATTTCCGCATGAACTACGACGACTTCACCAGCATGAACGATTTCATCCATGCCGTGAAGATGCAGGCGAATTTCGATAATGCAGAGATCGACAGCGACGATATAGCCTACTTCGCTCCCGGCATGAAGAGCTGGAAGAAGGCGTTGCGATTGAAGGGCTCCGCGAGAGGAACAGTGGACGACCTGGTGGGCAAAGACCTGGTTATCCTCGCCGGCAATAATACATTGCTGAATGGAGACATAAGCATGACGGGCCTTCCCGACATCAACCAGACCTTCATCGATTTCAAGGCGAATGATTTCAGGACTACCTATGACGATGCGGCAGCATTCGTTCCCGCCATCAGGACCATAACGAAGCCAAACCTGCGCAAGCTTCAATACATAAAGTTCAGGGGAAGCTTCACGGGCTTTATCCGCGACTTCGTCACCTTCGGTACGATACAGACCAACCTGGGATCGATCACCAGTGACATTAACATGAAGCTGCCTTCGAAACAACAGCCCGTATATTCCGGCACTATCTCGACCGATTATTTCCGCCTGGGCGAACTCATCGGCGATGACGAGATCGGCGCAGTATCACTCAATGGTTCCATAAAGGGAAGAGGATTTGACGAGAAAACGCGGCAGACCGATATAGACGGCAAGATCAATTTCGCAGACTACAAAGACTACCGGTACAATAATATAACGCTGAAAGGCAAACTGGACCGAAAGAAATTTAATGGGACCGCTTCCATTCATGATGCCGAGGCCGAGTTGACGCTTAATGGCCTGATCGACTTTAATGCCGCCACACCGACCTTTAACTTCCTCGCCAATGTGCAGAAGGCGAATTTGAAGAAGTTGAATCTTACACAGGATTCGCTGACATTTGCCGGGAAGCTCAACCTGAATTTCTCGGGAGACAATATCGATAACTTCCTCGGTTACGCAAACATCACCGAGGCCTCACTCTCGCGCCGTGGTACACCGTTGTCGTTCGATTCGCTGATGATCTCTTCTTCGTATGTCAACAATGAAAAAGTATTGACTGCGTCATCCAATGAAATTGAGGCGAAGGTGAGTGGCAAGTTCAATATCCGCGACCTGCCGGATGCATTCAAACTCTTCCTGAATAAGTATTACCCGGCCTATATCAAACCGCCCAACAGGATACCGGAGAATGAATCGCTCACGTTCGATATCACCACCAACTATGTGGATGATTATGTAAAACTGATCGACAGCAGCCTGGCCGGTTTCAACAATTCACATATCTATGGCAACCTGAACACGGATAAGAGTGAACTGAACTTCAGGGCCGAGATACCGCAGTTCAAGTACAAAGGATACAACTTCGACGAGGTGCAGCTGACGGCGAAAGGAAGCAGTGACAGCCTCTCGCTGTATGGCGGCGCGAATAACATCAATATCAGCGACAGTCTCAACGTTCCCTACGCACTCTTCCGCATCAATGCACACAACGACTCGTCGGATGTGCAGGTGTACACCGGCGCGAACCAAGCCATCAACAAGGCCAGCATCAACGCACAGGTGCTTACTTACAATAATGGAGTGAAGATAGAATTCCAGCCCTCGACCTTCACCGTGAATGGCAAGGTCTGGTCAATCGACGACAGCGGCGAACTCGAATTTCGCCGCAACATTCCCGCCAGCGGCCAGCTTGTATTGAAAGAAAGCGACCAGGAAGTGCGGGTGAGGACGAGACCCTCGGAGACGGGCGACTGGAATGACCTGGTTGTAGAACTGAAGAAGATCAACCTCGGCGACTTCGCTCCTTACTTCATGCCGAATAATAGGTTGGAGGGACTGGTATCGGGCACTGTGCTGGTAGAAGACCCATCGAGTAATCTTTTCATTACCTCCGATGATATCACCGGCCAGGGCATCCGCCTCGATGATGATTCACTCGGGGACATCAAGGCCAACCTGACCTATGATAATAAAACGAAACAACTGAAGGCGAAGGGCGCCAACCTGAATCCCGATAACAATCTCGCCTTCGACCTCAACCTTTTCCTGGCTACTCCCGAAGAACAGAAGAACAATATCATTGCCCTTAAGGCAAATAATTTCCAGTTATCGATACTCGAACGCTTCCTCGGAAATCTCTTTACGAATATCCAGGGATATGTGACGGGTGATTTCAATCTCAGGGGAGCCCTCAACAATCTCGAGGTAACCGGCAAAGGCCGTTTGAAGGATGCGGGCCTGAAGGTGATCTTCACCCAATGTTTCTATAAGATCCAGGACACGGATCTGGAGTTGAAGCCAACGGAGATCAATCTCGACGGCATGGTACTCACGGATCCCGTGACGGGAAATCCTGTTTATCTCTCCGGTAATATCCAGCACCAGGCATTCAGGAACATGTTCTTCGGATTGACCGTATCCACGCTTAAGCCGAATACGACAGGCCCGGAGAATAACAAGCCCATCCTGTTGTTGAATACGAATGTCAACGACAACGACCAGTTCTATGGACGCGTAAAGGGAACCGGCTCATTCTCACTTTCCGGTTATCAATCCGACATGTATATGAAGATCGATGCCATTGCGTCCACACGCGACAGCAGCAGCATCGTGATCCCATCATCCAAGAGCCGCGAGTCAGGCATCGCGGATTTCCTGGTGGAAAGAAAGTATGGCCGGGAGATGAAGGACAGCGGCTTCAATAAGAATGCAGCGAATATTACCTATGATGTAGATCTCACCGCCAACCCCAAGCTGGCCGTGAAGGTGATACTGGACGATCTGACCGGCGATAAGATAGAAGGCAAGGGCGAGGGTGTATTGAATATTCATTCCGGCACGAATGAGAAGATGACCATGCGTGGCCGCTTCGATATCGAAGAGGGTGAATATCTCTTCACCTTCCAATCATTCTTCAAGAAACCATTCAAGATCCAGAAGGGAACCGAGAATTTCATTTCCTGGAGCGGCGACCCGATGAATGCCAAGATACAGTTCGAGGCCGTCTATACCGCCGAGATGGTAAGCTTCGTTCCGCTTGCAAACAGCCTTCCCAGTTTCCAGAACTATGCCGGCCAGCGCGAGGATGTTTCGGTGATCGCCCATCTGACCGGGGATCTCTTCAAGCCCGACTTCAAATTCAGCCTGGCGCTCGCGGCAAACAGCAAGATGAATAGTGACTTCTCTGTGGCCTCTGCACTGGAGCAGATAGAGAAGAACCCCAACGAGATCAACCGGCAGGTGACCTACCTGATCGTGTTCAATAGTTTCGCGCCATTGGAGAATGCCACGGCCATAGGCTTCGGCTCCACCATCAACGAGCTTACCTATAATACTATCTCGAGTATCTCCGGGCTCTTCTTCAATGAGATCAATAAGAAACTGAATAGTGAACTCGCCAAGATATTGAAGACGGACAACGTGTCGATCAACTTCAGCGGTTCGGTGTACAACCGTAACATTTTGAACCAGCAAAATAATAGCGGCTTCAACATCAACCAGAGTAATTTCAATGTAAATGTGCCCATCTCCCTGTTCAAGGATCGCTTCGTGGTTACGCTGGGAAGTACATTGGATGTTCCCCTGCAGACAACGATCCAGCAGAATGTGCAGTTCCTGCCCGATGTAACGGCGGAGTGGCTGATCAACCAGAGCGGTACTATCCGCGCGAGTTTCTTTTACCGGCAGAATCTCGACTATCTCACCACCAATTCTTCAGGCGCCGCGCGTACCAAGCGTTCGGGTGCAAGCATTGCCTATCGCAAGGAGTTCGACAACCTGGGTGAGTTCCTGGGAAAGAAGAAGAAGGTCAGGGCCCTTGCTCCGCCGGTACTTCCTGCGGATAGTATAAGGGTGGAGCCGGTGAAGGTGGTGACGGACGGCAATTAAAACAATGTGCCAATTAGTAAATTAGCCAATGTGCCAATGATCCTTATTCGTAAAGTCTTTTATTAATCGTAGCACGCCTAATTTGCACATTGGCATATTGGCTAATTGGCACATTAAATAATCATATTTAGTTACCTTCTATTTCATGGCCGAGCTTATCCCTCTTCGTCTGCAGATATTTTTCATTGTGGGGATTGGAGTGAATGACGATCGGGATATTCTCGACTATCTCGAGACCATAGCCAACAAGGCCGACTCTCTTCCGGGGATTGTTGCTCATCAGGCGCAGCTTGGTGGCGCCGAGTGAACGGAGTATCTGTGCACCCACACCATAATCGCGTTGATCCATCTGGAAGCCGAGATGAAGATTGGCTTCTACGGTATCCATACCTTCTTCCTGCAGGCGGTAGGCCTTCAATTTATTCAACAACCCTATCCCGCGACCTTCCTGGTTCATGTACAGGATGATGCCCCTTCCTTCGTTTTGCACCATCTGCATGGCCTTATGCAATTGCTCGCCGCAATCGCAACGCAATGACCCGAGAATATCGCCGGTGAAACAGGACGAGTGAACGCGGGTAAGCACGGGTTCATCCTTCTCCCACTCTCCCTTTACCAGCGCGAGGTGTTCGTTGTTGGAATTCTTTTCCTTGAATGCCACCAGCGTGAAGTCGCCGAACTTGGTGGGCATGTGAACGCGCACGATCTCTTCGATCAGTGAGTCGCGCTTGATGCGGTATTCAATAAGATCCTTTATGGAAATGATCTTGAAGTCGAATTTTTTTGCTACTTCCAGGAGTTGGGGAAGGCGGGCCATGCTGCCATCGTCGTTCATGATCTCCACCAACACGCCACCATAGGGAGGCGGGAATCCGGCCAACCTGGCCAGGTCCACGGTGGCTTCCGTATGCCCTGCGCGTCTCAGTACCCCACCCTTCTTTGCCCGTAACGGGAAGATATGGCCAGGCCTTCCGAGTTCCGTTTTATCCACGAATGGATCGATCAGGGCCTGTATCGTCTTTGCCCGGTCGTGGGCCGAAATGCCTGTTGTACAGCCATGCCCCAGCAGGTCAACGGACACGGTAAAGGCCGTCTCATGAAGCGCCGTATTGTTGCTGACCATCAGTTCTAGACCCAGCTCATCGCAGTGCTCCTCCGGCAGGGGGACGCAGATCAGGCCCCGGCCGTGTTTACTCATGAAATTGACTACTTCAGGGGTAATTGTCGCGGCGGCCGCAATGAAATCACCCTCGTTTTCCCTATCCTCGTCATCCACGACGATCACGATCTTCCCTGCCTTTATGTCGCTGATGGCCTCCTCTATTGTATGGAACATGACACTAATTTTTGTAAAGGTAATAACAATTATAAGGAAGAGAAAGTTGTGGCGGCGTCAAGGCAGCATAAAACCCTTACGGATTGTCCTGATAAACGGCCTTCCCGCGGCGGGAAATTTGTTGATATTTGGGTATTTATAATGTGGGAATATTCCCTTTCTTTGCACCTAAACTTCGTAAACTAAACTAATATGCTTAAGAGAATTACTCCTCTCGTCGTGCTGCTATTGGCCCTGCCTATGATGATGATGGCGCAGATCACGACTTCCAGTCTCTCCGGTTCGGTGAAAAGCAGTGCGACTGAACCGCTGGCAGGGGCAACTATCACCGCGATCCACCAGCCCTCCGGCACAAAATACGCTACTACTACCACTGCCAGTGGGCAGTTCAATATCGCGAATATGCGTCCCGGTGGTCCTTATCATATTGAGATTAGTTTCGTAGGCTTTCAAACCGACAAACAGGATGAGATCTACCTGAAACTCGCGGAAGGGTTCATAATGAACACTACCCTTTCTGCCGGTGATGGCACCCTCCAGCAGGTGATCGTGGCCGCTACCGGCCGCCGTAATAATATACTTAATGCCAACCGCACCGGCGCCGTGACGAATATCGGCCGCCGCGATATTGAAAGGATGCCCAGCATCAACCGCAGCATCAACGATCTTACGAGGGCTACGCCCCAGTCTAACGGCGCCTCCATTGCCGGTGGTAACTATCGCCAAAACAACTTTACCATCGATGGATCGGACTTCAACAACAGCTTCGGTATCGGTAATAACCTGCCAGCGGGCGGTTCGCCGATCTCCCTCGACGCCATCGATGAGATCTCCGTTAATATAACCCCATTCGATGTCCGCCAGTCAGGCTTCATCGGGGGCGCCATCAATGCCGTTACACGCGCCGGTACCAATACCTTCTCCGGTTCCGTGTACAACTATTTCCGTACGGAAAAACAACAGGGCAGCAAGGTTGGAAAGGCCAATGTTGTCCGCACGCCTTTCGAATTCAAACAATATGGTGTGAGGGTCGGTGGACCCATCATCAAGAATAAATTATTCTTCTTCTTCAACTACGAGACCGAGAACCAGCCGAAGCAGATACAGCCACGTGTAGCAGCTACCGCTACCAGCGGACCCGGCTCCTACGGCAGCGCTTCCAATATCGCACGCCCGACACGCGCCGAACTGGATGATATCAGCAACTACCTCCGCGATACCTACCAGTATGAGACAGGCCCCTACGATAATTATTCTACCGAGATCAAGAGAACGAAATACCTGGGACGGATCGATTGGAACATCAACCAGAACCATCATTTAACGCTCCGCTATAGCCAGGTGGAAGGCGGTGAGCCAAGTCCACTCAGCAACTCCACTACCGGATCCGGTATCCAATATACTACCGGTAAGGGAAGAACGGATGACAATACGCTCTGGTTCCAAAACTCGAATTACTTCCAGGGAGCGAACTTCTATTCGGCCGCCGTGGAATTGAATTCCAAATTCGGTCGTTTCAACAACACCCTGAGAGGCACTTATACTTACCAGAATGATTCCCGCTCAACCGGTAGCTCGCTGTTCCCGCTCGTGGATATCTTAAAGGATGGCTCTCCTTTCACCACGTTTGGTTATGAGCCCTTCTCTTATGGTAACCTGCGCCAGGTAAAAATGTATTCCTTCATCGACAACGTGACCGCCATCTTCGGACGGCATAATGTAACGGCAGGTATCCAGGCAGATTTCAGCAAGACAGTGAATGGCTTCCAGCGTTTCGGTACCGGCTACTATGTATATAATTCCTGGAACGATTTCGTGACCGGTGCGAAGCCCGCCAACTATGCGCGGACCTTCTCCCTGTTACCTAATTTCGAACAGGCCTTCCCAAGCTTTAAATTCGCCCAGTATTCCGCCTATGCACAGGATGAACTGACGGTGAATGACAAGTTCAAACTTACTTTCGGTCTGCGCCTCGATCAGACCCGCTTCGTTGATGTAAAAGAAGTCAGGACGAATCCATTCATCCTGGCACCCACTTTCGAAGATGGATTAAAACTGAATACCGGCGTATTGCCGAAGACAAGGATCCTTGCTTCTCCACGTATTGGATTCAACTATGATATCTATGGCAACCGTTCCCTGCAATTCCGCGGCGGTACGGGTATCTTCACCGGCAGGCCTCCGAATGTCTGGATCGTTGGACAATCCGGCGATGCGGGCATGCTGCAGACCATCCTCGCTTTATCCGGAACTGCTAATACACCTGCAGGACCTTTCAACCCTGATCCGAATGCGAATCGCCCGGCGAGCGTACCTGTCGCAGGTTCATTCGTACCAACAGGAGCTTCCGTATTCGATCCAAACTATCGCTTCCCGCAGACCTGGAAATCGAGCTTGGGTCTCGATACCAAACTGCCATGGGGAACCATCTTCACGCTCGAAGCGATCTTCAACAAGGATATGCGGACAACGATAGCCAGGAACGTCAACCTTGTAAAACCACAGGCACTAGGCATCAGTGGCTATGCAGATAACCGCCTGATCTATCCTGCAGCTAACAATGCGAAATATCTCAACCTCCTGCAGACTACGACCACTTCATCGGTATTTGCACCGGCCGGTTCGGGTAACACCGCCTTCATTCCTATTTATGTCACCAATGGCACCAAGGGTTACTATATGTCGCTGTCCGCCCAGTTGCTGAAACAATTCAGCAATGGCTTCAGTGCTTCGATCGCCTACACCAAGACACTCGCCAATGCATTGTATGATGGACAAGGTGACCAGGTTGCGAATATCTGGCAGAACGTGGCTTCAGCCAATGGCGCCAACACGCCTAACCTCAGCTATGCCGATTACCTGGTGCCAGACAGGATAAACGCAAACGTCTCCTATCGCAGGGAGTACTTCAAACACGCGGCTACCACGATCTCCATTTTCTATAATGGTGGCATCGACAGACGGTTCTCTTACCTGTATAGTACCGATTACAACAGGGATGGTAGTACGAATGACCTGATCTATATTCCAAAGGATGCATCCGAGATCGTTTTCACACCATTCACTTATCCCAATGGTGTATCATATAGCGCACAGGAACAAAGCGACCTGTTCTTCAAATATGTCGACCAGGATAAATACCTGAAGAAGCACAAGGGACAATTTGCAGAGCGTAATGGAGCACAATTCCCCTGGAGGAACCAGTGGGATGCGCGTGTGATGCAGGAAATATTTGCAAAGGTGGGCAAGGACAGGCATACCATCCAGTTCAGCATCGATATCTTCAACTTCGCAAACCTGCTGAATAAGAATTGGGGTGAATTCAAGACCGCAAATGCGGCGTCCATCCTGGTACCAACGAGCACGCTCGCTGTTGGTCAGTCAACGAAGCCTACATTCCGCTTACAGACAGATAGGAACGGTCCTGCTACATCAACCTTCAGGAATACGGAGAGCATTGCCTCTACTTATTTCATGCAGTTTGGTATCAGGTACCTGTTCAATTAATATTTTTTCTTTCCTGGTTATTAACCGGTCTTCGCGGACCGGTTTTTTTATGCAAAACCCAAAACGTGAATCGTGAGTCGTCAACCTGCCCGCCGGCAGGCAGGTTGACGATTCATGATTCACGATTCACGACTCTACGCCGTTGTTGGTGTTCGAAAAGCAAGCTCTTCCCTAAAGTTATCTTCACCAACAACCGAATAATAGCGAGGCTACGTTTCCTTAACGCATCGAACTTTCATTAATTCAGAGTTGTTGGTGTGGAGTCATAAATCCGACGAAACCTATTTTAAAACACCAACAACGGCGTAGTTAGTGTCTTCCAATTTGCCATCGGGACCTTTAGGAAACATACAAAGGTCGGAGGCTATTCACGATTGACGATTCACGATTCACGAACGTCGTTGAGCCTACCACTGTCGTAAGTCTTTCACTCGAAATCTCCATTCCGGCGTAACGATCGCCGCCGTTTCATCAAGTTCATACCAGGGATCGCTGTCTGCATTGGCCGGATTCTTTACGATGTGTATGTCCTGCGCCGGCATATAACTCTGTGAGAGCAGGTAGATCTTCTTCCCCTGGCTGTTCACGGCCACATCCGTGACAAGCATGGCATGACCGGGAGAACCTCCCCGTACCAGGACATCACCTGGCCTCAACCAGGACATGCCGGCGGGCGACAACTGATGCTCCAGCGAGAGCGTGCCTGCATAGGTGAACACAAATGGAAGGAAGCTGTCGAGTTGCCGCCGCGGGGATAGTCCTGTGGCCGAGGCATCCTGGTAGGCTACGAGCCTGTTGCCCTTGACATGATAACGCATCCCCTTCCTCCATTCCTTGAATGGCATGGCCTGCCCGCTCGTCGCGAAGAACAGGATGCTGTCATACTTCTTATTGGCGAACAGATATTCAGCTCTCAGTCGCATGACGGCATCCGCGCATTGCTGCAGATCGGTTTCTCCCACCGAAATATCCAGCACGGCAAATTGCGCCTGTTGGTTTCGTTTCAGGTCTCCGTTGTAGAGATGCACGCGGTTATCTTTCTTTAGGGAAATACTGCGAAGCCATGCACCGAAGGAGCCGGCGGGCTGATTCAATCGCTCATACCCCGGTGGAGTGGGTATGTCTTTGATCGTTGGATAATAAATTTGAATGGTGCCGCCTGGTGTGGTGATATTCTCATTGGTATTCGCCAGGCATCCCAGGAGAAGTAACGGGATGAGCAGGCCGGTGCATTTGAACATGGTGGCTGGTTTCCATGTAGAATCAGAAGGAGAAGATTTCCATAAACGCGGATTGTTAAATCGGCGCGTTCAGTCAAGTCAAAATTCAAAAGTAAAAATTCAAAAAACGACTCCGACGGTAGGGCCTGACCACTTAAGCCTAATTCCCTATTCCTTATACCTTATTCCTTTGAGAAGCGTAATTAAGAAGAACAATCCCGCAGTCAAATGAGATAGATTTCACCAATGCCAGGTTTTGTTTGCCGTCAAGTTCCTTGAAAATTGCCATTCCGCTACCGATAGCGCTTGGGTTAATGAGCAGATGATACTCATCGATCAGCCCATGTTTGATCAGTGACGATACAAAACCGGCGCCGCCATAGGCGATGATATCCTTACCGTCTTGTTTTTTTAGTTTAGTGATCTCCTCAATAAGGTCGCCCTTTGCCAAAACGGTATTGTCCCATTCCGACTTTTCAAGCGTCTTTGTAAAGACGACTTTCTTTAGACTATTTATCTTACCGGCGCCTTCCAACTCCGGATTCGAGGCCCAATGCGGAATGAACCCCTGCGCCAGCTTCCTCCCCAGAATTATACAGTCGACGGGTTCTGTTATTTCTTTTATGTAATTCTTAAGCGCCTCGTCCCAATCCCACACCATCCAATCCATTTCGCCATTTGGTCCGGCAATGTATCCGTCAACGGACATCTGCACTTGTAATTTTAATTTTCTCATTGTCCCTTTGGTTTTATGAAACAAATGTACCGGCGAAAAGTGGGATGTCAACCAGTTGACACCTGGTTGACACCCGGTTGACATCCCACCCGTTTCTCCACTATCTTTGTCCAATAAGTCTTTCATTATGAATATTGAGTTCAATCGCAACGAGGACAGCCTGAAACTTTCGCTCGGAGAATTGCGTCGAAAAATGGAAAAGATCAGGGAAGGCGGCGGCAAAAAGGCGATCGCAAAACAGAGGGAAAAGAATAAACTGACTCCACGCGAACGCCTCGACTATCTACTGGATAAGGACAAACCCTTCATCGAGATCGGCGCATTTGCCGGGTACGAGATGTACGACGAACTGGGCGGTTGCCCCGCCGGTGGCACTGTGGCGGGAGTCGGATATGTGAGCGGAAGACAATGCGTGATCCTCGCGAATGACCAGACCGTGAAGGCTGGTGCGTGGTTTCCCATTACCGGTAAGAAGAATCTTCGCATGCAGGAGATCGCTATGGAGAATCATCTTCCCGTGATCTATCTCGTGGATAGCGCGGGTGTGTTCCTTCCATTGCAGGATGAGATATTCCCCGACAAGGAACACTTCGGAAGAATATTCCGCAACAATGCCCGCATGAGCGCAATGGGCATCACGCAGATCGCGGCCGTTATGGGCGCCTGCGTGGCCGGCGGCGCCTACCTGCCCATCATGAGCGATGAGACACTAATGGTAGAGAACAACGGCTCCATCTTCCTCGCCGGACCGTACCTGGTGAAGGCGGCCATAGGCGAAGAGGTGGATGCGGAGACACTGGGAGGAGCCATTACCCATACAGAGATCTCGGGCATTGCCGACTATAAGTTCAAGACAGAAGAGGAATGCATGGATCACGTGAAGAAGGTGATATCCATGCTCGGCCATAAGACCAAGGCGGGCTTCGACCGCAAGACTTCTCTTGCACCGAAGAAGGATGCGGGAGAATTGTACGGAATGTTCCCCGCCGATGGTAAGCCGTACGATGTGGTCGATATCATAGAACGCATTGTCGATAATTCCGACTTCACTCAATTCAAGGAAGACTATGGCAAGACCATCGTGTGCGGCTATGCCCGAATCGATGGCTGGGCCGTTGGCATTGTGGCCAACCAACGAAAGATAGTGAAGAGCCGAAAGGGTGAAATGCAGATGGGCGGAGTGATCTATAATGACAGTGCGGACAAGGCGGCGCGTTTCATCATGAATTGCAACCAGAAGAATATTCCATTGGTGTTCCTGCAGGATGTGACCGGCTTCATGGTGGGTACACGGAGCGAACATGCCGGCATCATTAAAGATGGGGCCAAGATGGTGAATGCGGTGGCCAATTCGGTGGTGCCGAAGTTTACCATCATCACGGGCAACTCATACGGCGCGGGTAACTATGCCATGTGTGGCAAGGCCTACGATCCGCGTTTCATCTATGCATGGCCGACGGCGAAGATAGCCGTGATGGGTGGCGACCAGGCCGCGAAAACACTGCTCCAGATACAGGTGGCGGGAATGAAGGCGAAGGGAAAGGAAGTGAGTGCGGCAGAGGAACAGGAATTGCTGCAGATGATCAAGGGGCGGTACGAAAAACAAACGAGTCCTTACTATGCCGCCGCGCGTCTATGGGTAGACGATATCATCGATCCCGGCGAGACGCGAATGAGGATAGCAGAAGGCATTCATGCCGCAAATCATAACCCGGTGTTGGGAGATTGGAAGAGCGGGGTGTTCCAGGTTTGATGTTTTCGACCGGCGAAAGAAATAAGGAATTTGGAATTGGGAATCAGGAATCAGGAATCAGGCCTTATGAGAAGATTCTTCAAAGATCAGCCCAATTCCTTATTCCCAATTCCAAATTCCCAACTAACAATACCATGAACCAATCGATATCAATTTACACCGACGGCGCAGCCAGGGGAAATCCAGGGCCGGGCGGCTATGGTACGATCCTGTTGTCGGGCTCGCACCGAAAAGAATTATCACAAGGCTATCGTCTCACTACCAACAACAGGATGGAACTGATGGCCGTGATCGCCGGACTCGAGGCCCTGACGAAAGAAGGGCTTAATGTCATGGTCTACTCCGATAGTCAATACATAGTAAAGGCGGTGGAACAGGGCTGGCTGAAGAACTGGATCGCCACCAATTTCAAGGGCGGCAAGAAGAACAAGGACCTCTGGCTGCAATACAATGAACTCGCGAAGAAGAATACGGTCCGCTTCACCTGGGTGAAGGGCCATGCCGAAAATCCGCTCAATAACAGATGTGATGAATTGGCGACGATGGCGGCTGATGGATACGATCTGCTGGTGGATGAAGAGTACGAAAAGATGCGTGAATCGTGAGTCGTCAACCTGCCTGCCGGCAGGCAGGTCGTGAATACAACACCCCGATGTTTGGATATTTGAATCGATTAGAGGGCCTTAACGATTAGCGATTCACGTTTCACAATTCACGCTTACGCCGTTGTTGGTGTTCGAAAAGCAGTCTCTTCCCTTAAGTTATCTTCACCAACAACCGAATAATAGCAAGGCTACGTTTGCTTAAGGTATCGAACTTTCGCTAGTTCAGAGTTGTTGGTGTGGAATCATAAATCAGACGAACCCTATTTTAAAACACCAACAACGGCGTAACTGATCGATTCGAATATCCTTCCAGCGGAGTGTTGTATTCACGATTCACGTTTCACGATTCACGACAACCATGACACCCCATCTTACGCCGTTGTTGGTGTTCGAAAAGCAGTCTCTTCCCTTAAGTTATCTTCACCAACAACCGAATAATAGCGAGGCTACGTTTGCTTAAGGTATCGAACTTTCGCTAGTTCAGAGTTGTTGGTGTGGAATCATAAATCAGACGAACCCTATTTTAAAACACCAACAACGGCGTACGATTCACGACTATAATGATAACTCTAACTGCCGTACGCAACTTTAAGACTGTTGCTATTCACGATTGACGACTCACGATTCACGACTACTGTACCAAACTATCTAAATACAATGACCCTAACCTCTTGGAGCGGCGGCAAAGACAGTTGCTACGCATTAATGAAAACGGCTTCAATGCAGTACATACCGGCCGTATTGCTGAATGTACTCAACGAGGAAGGCCAGATCTCGCGGTCGCATGGCATTCCTTCCGCTATACTGGAAAGACAGGCGGCCCTTGCCCGCATTCCCCTGCATTGCATCAGCAGTTCCTGGGACGACTATGAGAAAAAATTCACCGCGGCCCTCAGTACACTCAAAGCTACCTACCAATTGACCCATGCCGTATTCGGCGACATAGATCTGCAGGCGCATCGCGACTGGGAAGAAAAAGTCTGTGCCGCGGCAGGACTTACCGCGTTGCTACCCCTCTGGCAACAGGACAGGAAGACATTGGTGATGGAGATGCTGCACGCCGGCATCGAGACCATGATCGTAAGCTGTAATGAAACCATGGGCCCATCGTTCATCGGCAGGATCATAACCCGGCAATTAGTAGACGAGCTGGAAACGCTCGGCGTAGATGCATGCGGAGAGAATGGCGAATTTCATACACTGGTATTGAATTGCCCTTTGTTTTCCGCCAGGCTCGATGTAGTAGTGGAAGAAAAATTACAACACAACCATTATTGGTTCGGGCGGCTGCGGTTGGCATAAAAAAAGCCGTCCCGATCTGCACCGGGACGACTTTCTTATAATATTGTTTTAGGCCGTCTTCAGTGAACTCTTAACGACATAATTCTTAATGATGGCATAGGCCCCGAAGAGTACGCCGCTGAAGAAGAGATCTCCCAGCAATTGATTGCCATAGAATCCCTTGATCATGCCATAGTCGCGATAGAAGGCCACCGCATCCCCGTAGCAAAGGAGAAGGCCATTGAATGTATGCGGCCTGGCGAATCCGCCACTACCGATCCATACACCGAAATTAGAAAGGAGGAAGAATATGAGGGAACCGCTTACGGTAAATCCCAGGACATTCTTCAACGATACCCTCTTCATCAGCATACCAAAGACGGTAATAACCGCGAAGAGAAGATAATTCACCCATTGACCTCTGTAGAAACCACTGATCGGGGTCATTCCATTTACGTATAAGATCTGGTACAGCGCATCCGAGATGAGCAGGGAAAGCAAGGGAAGCAGGATGGCCAAACGTTTGTCTTTAATAACTGCGCCACCGAAGAGAGCCATCGCCACTTGAGGGGCAAAGCCGAATGGCCTGGCATCCCAGACCCTGTATAGCGATGCCGTGACCAACAGTAAAACAAAAGCCCAGATCGTGGATTTATTCCATTTCATATGAATTCAATTTCTATTGCAAAAGTAAAAAAAATAGCGCTAACCTTCCCAGATAGATTATTTATCCGTTCCAGGTACCGAAGCGCGATAGAAGACCGTCGCTTCCTTTGCTTTGATGCTGATACCATTGCCGGGGAACAGCACCGCGGCAGGCTGTCCCTTCTTTATGGAGATATTTCCATCCTTCGAGCTCAATTCCGCCTCCCCGCTTACGAGTAAGAGTATTTCTGCAGTCGTGGGCAGCACCGTCGTGATTTCTCCCTTCGCCAATGAGTAGCCACTCAACTCGAAGTCGGGCGCCGGTGTCTTATAGACGAGTTGCTGCCCGTTAGTTTCCCCTTTCAGAATATGGGGATAGGTCGGTTCGCATTTTACATGCCTGAGAAGTTCGGGCACATCGATATGCTTTCGGGTGAGACCGCCCCTCAGCACATTGTCCGAGCTTGCCATGATCTCCACGTTCTGTCCCGACAGATATGCATGCGGCACACCCGCATCCTGGAAGACGGACTCGCCACGCCGGAGTTGTACGAGGTTAAAGAGATAAACGGAAAATATCCCACGATCGATCCTTCCCGGTTCGGAGAAGGTGAGCGAGCCCTTCGCCGCCCAGAAGTCTTCCGTGGTCACATCGAGCAGTCCTTCTTTGTATGGCGGCAGAATACGATCGAGCAATGGCTGCAGGCGCTCGTTGACATCCGCCTGCGGCATCTCCATCACCATTTTATAGAGGCCTTCATAACCCGACATGTTGAAGACCGGCAGCAGGAAAAGCAATTCCGGGACATAAGACAGTATATCTTCCATTTCACTGGAAGGCTTAAAGCCGTGCAATAGCCAAAATTCATCCATGGCTACCATCAGTTCAGGCTTGTGGTTATCGTCCTTGTAATTTCTCGCGGGCGAATCGAGCGGTATGCCCTTTTCATTCTCCGCCGCAAAGTCTTTTACGGCCGCCTCCTTCGAGGGATGGACCTGTATGGACAGCATGTCTTTCACATCAAGCGCCTTCAGCAGATAGGGCATGGTACCGAACCTGTCCGCGACATCTTTTCCAAGACTACCTGTCTTATCATTGGCTATTTGCTGCTTCAGCGATATTTTCTCGCCATTCGGAAAGACCACCGTGCAGTCCGCCTGTGGATGCACACCTAACCAATACTCGGCATAAGGCCGGTCTTCCTTTTCAGTGATCCCCAGCAGCGAGGGTATAAACTCGCTTCCGCCCCAGTCATAATACTTGATTGTTCCCGTCAATTGCCCGATGTCAGCCATAAAATACCAGCTTATTTTAAAGTAAAGATAAGATATGGCAATGCATAATAAGCTCGGTAGTGAAGGCGAGGAACTGGCATCCGCGTGGTTGCTGGAAAAAGGCTACAGGATACTATTCCGCAATTGGCGGTACTCGTACTACGAGATCGACATCGTGGCGGTCAAGGGAAAGGTCCTTCACATCATCGAGATAAAGACGAGGAATGAATCGCATTTTGGCTTTCCCGAAGACAGTGTGACCAGGAAGAAATTCCGCCACCTGCAGAAAGCTGCCGATGAATTCCTGTTCCGCCACCCCGGCTATCGCTGGATTCAGTTTGACATACTTTCAATTACGATGCGGAAGGGGAAGAGAGCGGAGTATTTTCTGTTGGAGGATGTGTTCTTGTGAGAATTTGGCAATTTGATAATTTGGTAATTTGACAATGCTCTTCTACTCGATTAGTCGTCATTCATCGGAGCACGCCTCATTATCAAATTACCAAATTATCAAATCGCCAAATTATTCAACCGCTCCTTCATCTTCTCCACCATCCTATACGTAGCAGGACAGTATTCAATGTTTTGTTTGTGTACATGAACGAAGTCCTTCAGTTTCTTGGTAAGATGAGGAAAGCCGGCACAATCCGCGGGGCGGATGGCATAGATGCTGCATTTGTTATCGGTGAGATTAAGGAACTGGCAGGGCTCTTTCTTATTCAACCAATCGCCATCCTTCTTCTTTTCCTTGTAAAGCCACTGGGCCTGGAACTCCTCTACCGTCTGTCCGAAATGCGCCGAGATCCTCTTCAGGTCTTTCTTATTGAATGTCGGCGTCATGGTCTTACAGCAATTCGCGCAACTCAGGCAATCCGTCTCCAGCCATACTTCCTTTTCCAGTTTAGCCGTCAGCGCCTCCACTCCTCTCGGCGGTTGCTTCTCCAGCTTAGTTAAGAATGCGCGGAAACTGCGCTTATTGCGACGGGCCTTTTGTTTGAATGCACGGAGGTTCACAGGTTTCATTTCTTCCATGCGCCGAAGGTAAAATATTTTGCTCCCCGATGTTGATCAATGGCTATTTTTGTTTGACTAATAAACCAATAATATGAGAATACTGATTCTACCGGCCATGGCCATCGTACTGGCAGCCTTCATGGGTTCATGCAAATCTTCCGGCGGGGCGAAGACCTTCTGCGATACCGTTTGCCTGAAGGAACCGATCAGGTTTACCCTCGAAGATCATCCCTACAAACCCTATGTGTACATCACCGCCAGTAATTGCAATGCCGATACGCTGATATGGAGCTACCAGGACATGGGCGTCAACCGTAAAATTGTGCTGGCGAATCTCCTCGAGACCAGCGTGAAGCTGAACAAGGATTTTGTGAAATGCTATATCAAGGATACCAGCTATGCATGGCTTCGCTTCAATGACTGCAAGAACGGTCGCGGCTATCTCCTGAAGATCCCCTTTAATAAAAGAGACAATATCGGACGGAAGAGCAGCGCTCTGAATTCTATCGATCCCAAATTCTCCGTGGCGGAAAGCCTGATCGCCTACTCAGACAGGGGCAATGTATTTGCCGAGGATATGGAAACGGGAAAATCGGCCATGATGACCTTCGGTGAAAAGGCCGACATAGATTATGACGCCATCCACGAGACCATCGACTCCGTCAACATAACGCCGTCGCATATCTGGGTCAAGGTGAAATTGAAGGAAGGATGGAAGGTGATCGAGAAAAATATCACGCTTAAATAAGCCGCTGCACACGCTATGTGGGACGTCTATAAAAAAGGCTTCAAGGCCTGGCTGCAACTGGAGCGTTCCCTTAGCGACAACTCGACCGGGGCCTACCTGCACGATATCGATAAGCTCACCGGGTTCCTGCAGGAGAGCTCATCGCTCAAGAAACCGGGAGATATAGTATTGAAGGATCTCCAGCGTTTTGTAAAATGGATCGCGGAGCTTGGAATGACACCCTCCTCGCAGGCACGGATCATTTCCGGCATCAAATCATTTTACAAGTATTGCCTGCTGGAGAATATTTCCACGACTGACCCAACTGCACTACTCGAGGCGCCCAAATTGAAGAGGGTATTGCCCGATGTGCTCAGTTTCGATGAGATCGAGAAGATCATAGAGCAGCTCGACCTGAGTAAGCCCGAAGGGGGGCGCAACAAGGCGATCCTCGAAACCATGTATAGCTGCGGCCTGCGGGTGAGCGAGGTAGTGAACCTGAAGCTCTCACAACTCTATCTCGATGCGGGCTTCATTCGCGTGATCGGCAAGGGCGATAAGGAAAGGCTCGTGCCCATCGGCAGGAGTGCCGTGAAATACATAAACATCTATAAGAACAAGATAAGAGTGCACGTGACTGCCAAACCCGGGCAGGAGGACATCGTGTTTCTCAACAACCGGGGACACAGGCTATCGAGAGTGATGATCTTCCTGATCATAAAGGACCTTGTCAGGAAGGCGGGAATAAAGAAGACGGTATCGCCACATACCTTCAGGCATTCCTTTGCCACTCATTTGGTGGAAGGAGGAGCCGATCTCCGGGCGGTGCAGGAGATGCTTGGACATGAAAGCATTACTACGACGGAGATCTATACACATTTGGACAGGGAGTTCTTGCGAAAGACGTTGGAACAGTTTCATCCTTCTTTTAATAAGTAGTCGGTGCTTGTGTTCCTTGTGCCCTTTGTGGTAAAATACTTAACCACAAAGAGCACAAGGGTTTTACACAAAGCGCACAAGGATACTCCTACACAAGGACACCCTTTTTGACTTTTGACTTTTGACTTTCTAACCTTAATAGCTTCCTACAGCGGATCTCACACTCAGCGCCCGCCGACGCCTTCATCCATCGTAACGGTAACGGGCTTCACTCCCTTCGCCAGCAATTGTGCACTTTCCACCAGGCGGATGAATTCGGACCGGTAGCCTTCTTCATCATTGCCTCTCCCCTTCCTGGCCAGTTTCAACACCTGGTCGAACGAAGCGGCAGATTTGAATTCCGAGTTGCGCAGGATCATCCCGAATTCGGCCACCGATGCCGCGAAGCGAAGATTATCCGATACATCATTCAGCGCCACCTGTCCATCACGCAGCGGATGCTCGATGAGTTTGCTTACATCACCATCCGGCTGCTTGTAGCGGAACTTCACGGTGAGTATCTCGTCCGTCTGCGACGACTTACTCAATGGCGTCATGTTCTTCTGATATTTTAAGCTATCGACACCCTTCAGGAAATCGCTCTTCACACCTACGGGAATGATCTCGTAGAGGGCCGTTACCGTATGGCCGCTGCCGAGTTCCCCCGCATCTTTGGTATCGTCATTGAAATCTTCCTTGGCCAGCATCCGGTTCTCATATCCTATCAGGCGATAGCCCTGCACCTTCGCCGGGTTGAATTCCACCTGCAGTTTCACATCCTTAGCAATGGTGAAGAGGGTGCCGCCGAATTCATTTACCAATACCTTCTTCGCCTCGGTGATGCCATCGATATAGGCATGGTTGCCATTTCCTTTATCCGCCAGCTTCTGCATCTTGCTATCCTTATAATTTCCCATGCCATATCCAAGTACGGTCAGGAATACGCCGCTCTTACGCTCTTGTTCTATCAATCCCTCCATGGCATCATCACTGCTTTCTCCGACATTGAAGTCGCCATCGGTGCAGAGTATGACACGGTTGTTGCCACCGCGTGCGAAATTCTCATTGGCTGTCTTATAGGCCAGCTTTATTCCTTCGCCTCCTGCGGTAGAACCGCCCGCATCGAGGTTATCGATCGCATTCTTAATTGTTATCTTGTCTTCTCCGCCCGTTGGCTTCAGCACCATTCCCGCCGCGCCCGCATACACGACAATAGAGACCTTGTCATTGCTTCGCAGTTGATCCACGAGCATCTTCATCGAGGCCTTCACCAAGGGGAGTTTGTTTGGCTCATCCATGGAGCCCGACACATCTATGAGGAATACCAGGTTGGAGGCGGGAAGATTTTCCGTCGGGATATTCCTGCCTTGCAGTCCTATCAACACCAGCCGGTGTTCCTTATTCCAGGGCGCTTCGGTTATCTCCGTATTGATGGAGAATGGCTGATCGGCCGAAGGCTGCGGATATTCATAATGAAAATAATTTACCATCTCCTCGATCCGCACGGCGCCTGCCGGTGGCAATTGGCCCTGGTTGAGATAACGGCGGACATTGCTATAGGATGCCGCATCCACATCAATAGAAAAGGTCGAAAGTGGATTGTCCGTTGTCTTGAAGAAACGATTCTCTGTAATATTATCGTAGCCTTCGGTATTGAAGATTTCGGATTCTTCGACTATCCCATCCATCGCAATCTTTGGAGGCATGGACTTGTTGTTGTATCCCATAGGACTCGACTCATACATTACCTTCGTCTCATTGTTCATCGCCCTCTTCATATTCATCACCACACTATCTGATACGTTTGTTGTCGTTGACTGTAATACCACATTGACCACCGGCCGGCCAGCTATCGGCACCTCGAGCGTCTTGTATCCCACCGAACTGAAGATAAGGGTACTTGCCTTTGCCGGCAGCGTCAATAGATAAGTTCCTTTTGCATCCGTAGACGTGCCCGCTGCTGTCCCCTTTACCTGTACGGATACGCCTGCAATGGCTGCACCCGAATTGTCCGTGACCGTACCGCTGACCGTAGAGGAACGCCCCGGCCGGAAGGCCAGTATGATCAATACCACGGGAATCATCATGAGAAGTAATCGCTTCATAGTTGTCGTTTCCAGAGAAGATGCAAGAGGTTTAACTATTGCACACCGGGCGTCAGAAAAATATTTACTATTTTTAATGAAGTGTCCTTCCTAAAGAACATATCTCCTTCGTCACTCACCGATAAAGAACTGGTTGACCAATACAAAGAAACCGGGGATCTCCGCCTGTTGGGGGAACTGTACCAGCGCTATATGGATCTCGTGTATGGTGTTTGCCTGAAATACTTCAAGGACCAGGAATTGGCGAAGGATGGTGTAATGCAGGTATTCGAGGAGCTAATAGGAAAGTTGAAGAAACACGAGGTAGGCAACTTCCGGGGATGGCTTCACCAGGTAGCCAAGAACTATTGCCTCATGCAGTTACGCACCCCGAAAAATCTCCGTACGGTGGAATTCAAGGGCGAGCTTGTGCAAAGCGAGGAAAATGTGCATCTTAATGGCATCCTGGAAAAGGAGGAGAATTTCAAGCGGCTGGAGGACTGCCTGGGATCGCTGGTGGCACAGCAGCGTGAGGCGATCCGCCTGTTCTATCTCGAGAGCAAATGTTATGATGAGATCGTCGAGATCACGGGACAGGCCTGGAACCAGGTAAGAAGTTTTATACAGAATGGACGCCGGAACCTGAAGTTATGCATGGAGAAGAATGAAGCCCTGAGTATCGACCGGAAGGCCGGGTGACGAAGAACGAAATAAAATTTATCAGGACCTTTGTAGAATATAATGGCAAGCGATAGCAACATACACAAATTCACGGCTGAGGACATCGAACGTTATCAGAAGGGATTGCTGTCTTCCAAAGAGAAACACGAGATAGAGAAAGCAGCCCTCGAGGATCCCTTCCTGGCGGATGCCATGGAAGGTTTCAACGGTTCGGGTGTAAATATATCCGCCGATATTGTCGAATTGAAGGAACGCCTTTCAGAGAAAACGGAAGAAGCGAAGGTCATTCCTTTCAAGATGCCCAACCGCAGCAGTTTCAACTGGTGGAAGATAGCGGCCATACTTATACTGGTTGCCGGCGCGGGCACGCTGCTTTACTATGTTTCGTTCAATAACAAACCCGCGGGTATCGCACAGGAGAAAAATAATACACCTCTTGTGCAACAACCCACCGCACAGGATAAGGTAGCCGCGCCTGCGATTGCAGACTCTGCACAGGCTAAAAAATCCAATAGTAGCGGTTTGATTGAGGTCGACAGCGTTCATTACAGAGTGACGGATCATGCCGTGGCGAGTGGTGAACCACGTCCTGACCTGAACAGCAAGGCGTCGGGTAAGGCGATCGAATCGCAATCAAAATCACTCCGGAGTGATTCCATTACCACAGCCGGGATATCGGCACCGATCGCCGATGAAAAAACTCCTGCAGTAGCGCTGTCTCAAAAAGAAGAAAGCGGTAAGAAGGATAAAGTAGCCACCATCAATAAACCCGTAGCGGGAGAGAACAGAGACGGATATTCGGCGAATGTCTTACGGGAGACCGAATATAAAAAGCGAGCCAGCGAGACGGCTCCCGGCGCCTTGTATCAGCGTGATGCCAAGGCGAAAATCTTCCGCGGCAAGGTGACAGATCTATCCAACAATCCATTGCCCTTCGCCAATATCACCAACACACGCGATGATATCGGTACCTATAGTGACGTGCAGGGCAACTTCAGCCTGGTATCTCCGGATTCGGTGCTGAATGTCCAGGTGAAATCCGTTGGCTTCTCCAACCGCTTCCTGCAATTGCAAAATGGCCCCGGCAATCTCGTCACACTGCAGGAAGACAGGAGTCTCACTGCCCGCATTCTCGATACCGTCAAACGGAATACCAACCGTCCAAAGGATGGCTACATGGTGCTCGAAGAACCGGAGCCGGTGGATGGATGGGTTAACTACGATGTGTACCTCACCAACAACCTCAAAGCGCCCGACCGACTGAAGACGAAGATATCCGGTGGCGGAGAGGTGGAAGTCTCCTTCGAAGTAAGCAAGGACGGTGAACCCACGAATATCAAGATCGAGAAATCACTCTGCGATGCCTGCGACAGGGAGGCCATCCGCCTGATCAGGGAAGGACCAAAATGGAAACGCAAGGCAAGGAAGGGAAGAACGGTGGTCAAGATAGGATTCTAGAAGAAGTGGTTACGCGAAGGTTGAAGTTATGGCCGAGTAGTTTACAATCACACTGTTTTAGTTGATAAGCTGATTGGTTGACAAGGTAATAAGGTACTTCAACACGACGGCTTATCAACCTGGTAACTTATCAACTTATCAACTAAAACAGTGTGATTGTACGATGCTATATTTACCCTCCCGATCGGTTACGGGCCGTTATCATCGCCCGCGCGATATTTTCTTACAGCCGGTTTGCTATCTTTACAGCTAAATAACTTATTCCCATGAGAAATATAGCTTGCCTGACAATCGCAGTTTCTATTTGCCTCTCCGGCCTGGCGCAGTTAAAGACACCCGCAGCCAGTCCACCGCAGACGATCAAACAGGATTTTGCACTCTCTTCCATAGAAGTATCTTATTCGCGTCCCGGTATAAAGGGAAGAAAATTGTATACCGATATCGCACCGGCCGGACTCGTCTGGCGCACCGGGGCCAATAATGCAACGACCCTGACATTCGGCGACGATGTGACCATCGGTGGCGTAACCGTACCCGCAGGGAAATACGGGCTGCTCTCCATTCCCGATTCGAAGGCGTGGATACTGATCATTTCAAAGCAAACGGATGTTACCAATCCTTCTGCCTACAAGCAGGACATGGACGTAGTACGTGTACCTGTGGATGTGTACAAATTGAAATCACCGTCGGAGACGCTGACCTTTCAATTCGCGAACATAAAGCCCAATAGCTGCGACCTGCAGATCATGTGGGGAAACTCCCTCGTAAGCCTGCCGATCACCACGGAGACAGATGCGAAAATAATGGCCAGCATCGACGCCGCCATGAAGACCGACAAGCCACCTTACTACCAGGCGGCATTGTATTACATGGAAAATGGAAAGGATCTTAGCAAATCCCTCGACTGGTTCAACAAAGCCATCGAAGCGCAACCCGATGCCTATTGGGTACAGCATCAGTGGGCGAATTGCCTCGCAAAGCTGGGTAAGAAGACCGAAGCAAGAGCCGCCGCCACCCGCTCGAAAGAACTGGCCATTGTTGCGAAGAATGATGATTATGTGAAACTGAATGATAAACTCTTGAAGTTGTTAAAATAACGTGTACCTGAGAATTTGGTAATTTGGCAATTTGATAATGATGCGTGCTACGACTTGTAACGCATGATCGATAACAAATTCAGAAGCCCTCCGCATTATACGGAGGGCTTCTCATTAAGTTTGTTATAGCAGCGACCCATGACTTTGACACGTACATCGTGCTCCAATTATAAACGACCCTCGCCCCCCGGAGGAGCAACATGTTTGTAGCAGCAGCGACCCGTTGACCTTGACACATCGTGGACCAATTATAAACGACCCTTGCCCCAGAGGGGCAATATGTTTGTAGCAAAGCAAATCCAAATGAATCCCTTGCCCCAGCGGGGCAACATGTTTAGAAAAAAAATGTTCAGAGAAGAATACGTCGAATTGTTATCATCCACGAACATTGATAGCAAGAAATATATTTTGGGGCAATCCGGCTATTGACATGTTGCCCCGCTGGGGCAAAGATCGCCCGGGGCTTGGCGCGTTTGGTACAATCATGCCTGACCAATTATGAATGGTCGCTGTCCCGACGGAGCAAAATATCGTAAGGTTACCGCTGTAAGTTTTTTAATTTTTAATTTTGACTTTTGACTTTGTAAACCTTTGGATAACCCACGCAATCAGAATCACTCCAATCGCCCCTATCACATTCAACCATAAAAAGCCCAAGCCGATATCACCGCGGTCGGATGCAATGAACAGGTAAATAATTACCAGTTCGGTAATGACGGCCGACCAGAAGACAGCCCGTCCCTTTATTTTCTTGAAATAAAATGCAACAAGGAAGATGCCGAGGATCGTTCCATAGAACAACGAACCGAGTATATTGACGGCCTCGATAAGGCTGTTGCCTATATTCGATGCAAACATGGCGACACCGATGCAGAATACTCCCCATGCCAGTGTGTACAACCGCGAGACCCTGTATTCCTCTTCCTTGCCCGTCTTCTTGCTAAAACGCATGTGAAGGTCAACCATGGTAGATGAGGCCAGTGAATTCAGCGCAGCGGCAATGCTACCCCATGAGGCCAGGAAGATGATCGCTATCAGCAATCCTACCAGCCCAACAGGGAGATAGTCCGTGACGAAGCGGATGAAGATGTAATTGGTATCGTTGTCGTCCCCGCCATTTTTCTTGATCAATGATTTTATTTCCTTGCGCACGCTATCCGTCGTTGTCTGCAGCGACCGCAACTGCCCCACCTGCAGGTCGGTGATATGGCCGGAATACTGCGATAGAACGACATCCCTCCTCACCTGCACATCCGTCATGCGTTGCTGCAGACCATGGAACGAATCCTTGTAAGTAGAAGACTCCAGGCGAACGAGCTCCTTGTTATTGAAGAAGGCCGGGGCCTTGTTGAATTGATAGAATGTAAAGACAAGTACGCCGATCAACAGGATGGAGAATTGCATCGGGATCTTGACCAACCCGTTTAACAATAACCCCATGCGGCTTTCCTTGAGCGACCTGGCAGTGAGATAGCGGCCCACCTGCGACTGATCGGTGCCGAAGTAGGAAAGCGCGAGGAAGAATCCGCCAATGATCCCGCTGATGATATTATACTTGTCGCCCCAATCGAA
>Ga0193753_10000594_pt1 | contig 35030 bp, 24 predicted proteins | sample H1c2metaG_FD_144925 | JGI IMG/M metagenome (GOLD analysis project Ga0193753, IMG submission 144925) | Soil microbial communities from a riparian zone of the East river system, Colorado, United States - H1c2 | ecosystem: Environmental > Terrestrial > Soil > Riparian zone | place: USA: East...
AAGGACCGGGTGGTCCTGAAGAAAAGGGCTCTGCCGAAGAAATGTCCACATCAAAATATGAGCTGTGGCAAGGCCGTTCATTGTGGAGCATGATGGTGCGCGACGATCAGATGGCACTCAACTATCTTTTCGGCAGACCTGAGGTCGACGTCAGTAGGGTTGCTGTAACCGGCATTAGCATGGGGGCCACCAGATCGTGGTGGCTGATGGCGCTTGATGAGCGTATTCGTACCGGTGTGGCTGTAGGCTGTATGACGCGGTATCAGGAACTCATCGCCGAACAGAAAATCAAAGCACACGGCATATACTATTTTGTTCCCGGCATGTTGAAACATTTTGATACCGAGGCCATCATCAGTCTGATAGCGCCGCGCCCGGTGTTGTTCATGACCGGCGATGAAGATATTGGCTCACCGGTCAGCGGCATTTTGAAGATAGAGAAGGTCGTTAAGAACATTTATCTGTTAAATGGCGCGGGATCGGCATTTGAAAATATCATTTATCCACATACCGGACATGTTTACACCCCTGACATGTGGAACAGGATGACGAAATGGATGATGGGGAACATGAAATAAGATTGAAAAGTGAATAGTGAAAGGTGAAATGCGAACTAGCCGAGTTTGCTATTGTTTGAACGGGTTCATAAAAAAAGGTCACGTGATTTCTCACGCGACCTGTTCGTAAAACCGAGAGCCCTCTCCTTCACCGATAACAGCCAACAGCTAACTTTCCCCGAATCGGCATTTACTATTATTTAGATTGGGTAAATAATATTGCGATTGTCATCCGTTAGACACTGGGAGAGGTAAAAACGTTGGAGGTCCATAAAATATTTTTTTCATGGCTACGAACCAGAAGGATTACTTTTCCTCGCAGGCATCGGTCTACGCTAGTTTCAGGCCAACTTATCCTGCAGCGCTCTATGAATTTATTTTTCGTCATCTACGGCAGCGCGATTGCGCGTGGGATTGCGCGACGGGTAATGGTCAGGTTGCTCAGTACCTGGCTGGCTATTTCCGGCAAGTGTATGGCACTGACATTAGCCAGCAGCAGCTTAATGAAGCTGTTGCATTACCAAACGTCGCATATTCGCTCACACCTGCTGAGCAAACCAGTTTTGCCAGCAACCAATTTGATCTTGTAACCGTGGGCCAGGCGTTGCACTGGTTCAATCGTTTGAAATTCTACCAGGAGGTGAATCGTGTCACAAAGCCAGGCGGTTTGATCGCTGTGTGGGGCTATGGGCTATTAAATGTCAATTCGGCCATCGATGCGGTCTTTATGGATTTTTACAACAACATCGTCGGTCCATACTGGGATAATGCGCGGAAATTGGTAGAAGATAAATACCATACGATAGAATTTCCATTTAAAGAGATCCCGTCACCGGAATTCTACATCCAGATTGATTGGACGCTTTCTCAATTTGCCGGATACCTTGAAAGCTGGTCTGCCACACAAAGGTATATCAAGGTCAATCAATCTAATCCCATTCCAAAACTCATGCGTGATCTCGCATACTTATGGTCTGAAGTGATGCATGTAAGATTTCCGGTGTTTCTCAAGCTAGGTTTGGTCGAATAACGCGGTTTCATGTGAGGAACGGTTTCCACAGGTCGTGGCGTCTAGGTATCTTGCGAGGCATTTGAAGTGGCTATAGACTTGGCAAAATCTGAATGAAAACAAATTTTTTTCTCTTTCTAATATTTTTTCCTGTGTCCATGTCCTTGTATGGACAAACGCCTGGGGATGTTCAACCAACAAGACTAGAGTGGTGGCTTAAATCAAACGCTGAAACGTATCGCACCGGAACAACGCCGGCAACAAATGGTCAAACCGTTGCAACGTGGGCAGATCAAAGCGGCACTAACGATGCAACCAATGGTACCGCAGGAACAAGTCCAATATTAAGAACCGCAATAATTAATGGATATTCGGCACTGGAATTTGATGGTACAAAATTTCTGGATGGGTCAGCGGCCAGCATTGGACCAACACAGAATTTTTACATGTTCATGGTGTTCAAACAGAATTCTTTTCAGGTCGGCCTCAATAATGATGATGCCGGCAGCTTCATTATAGATCGCCCATCCGGAACAATGAATCTTGCCTCTTTCAAGATTGTTTCCGGCAACAAATATTGCTACCAGAGACGTGACGATGCTGGAGCAAATATTGATACTAGCCCTATCTCATCAACTGACGTAAATACTACCTCTTTTGTTATTGCAGAATATTATCGCATCCGGGTAAGCGCTGCCAGTGCCACGGAGGGTATTTATTTGAATGGCGCGTCAGATATTTTACAGGCTGGACCGACCAGCGCAATAACTGGTCCTCCAATGAGGATCGGGCGACACGCCGTCAATGTGAACAATGGTTTAAATGGTTATTTCACGGAAATTGCATTGTACACTACGTCCGGGGCGCCCAACTTCACTATGACGGCGGCGGAAAGACTCAGGATCAATTCTTATCTCGCCATTAAATATGGCATCACGCTATCCTCCACTGTAAATTATGTACGTGCCGACGGCACCACAATATACCCTTCAACTGGTTCCCATTCAGGCTATGTAAGCGATATAGCTGGCATTGGCCGAGATGATGAATCAAGTCTGAGTCAGACAACCTCTCATAGCCAGAATACGGACTACGTACTCACGGTCTCAAACCCATCAAACTTAAATGACGAAGAGTTTTTTGTTTGGGGAAGTAACAATGGAAGTTTGACAACACCCAACTCTGTAGATGTCGGTGGTGCCATTATGCGTCGACTTAGTCGTGTATGGAGAATAGCGGAAACGGGTGACGTGGGTACCATCACGCTGGCATTCGATCTTTCGGGCGTACCAGGTTCAAAAGTACAGGCTGACTTAAGATTGTTAGTTGACAGAGACGGGGATGGCTTTGCTGATAATGACAGAACTCCTATAGCTGGTACCCTAGCCGGAAGCACTTTCACAGTCACGACAGCCACAGGCAACCTTATAAACGGTGACTACATCACTATAGGTACGACAAACACCACCACTACACCACTTCCTATAGAACTCACAGATTTCAAGGTGACATACGAAAAGCCGCAGGTAATCGCCTCATGGCAAACGGCGACAGAGCTTAACAATGACTACTTCACCCTTGAACGTGCTGGAGAAGATCTGTCATTTACAGATATTGCCCGGATCCCCGGTGCAGGAACATCCAAAGTGCCGCGCAGCTATTCTGCCATTGATGTCAACCCTATTGGTGGTAAATCCTACTACCGCATTAAACAAACTGACTACGACGGCACATTCACCTATTCTGCTCCACGCTATATCTTTATCGAAGGATCGGGCGAGCTTACAGTCTATCCCAACCCAAGCGATGGACGCTCGTTGAACTTGCGTCTTGGTAATGTACCCTTTCAGCTAACCCAGGTAGAAGTGTTCGATCAAAAGGGACGGTCTATAGAACATAAGGTAATATCTCAAGCGGCGGTCAATCAATATTCAATAGAACTCAATAACAGGCTGCCCGCGGGATTGTACATTATTCGCGTATCGTATAATGGGAAACAGGAATTTATTAAGCTTGCAGTAAATTAAACCATTCGGTCGGAGCGCCGAATTGACACTTCATTCAATCCAAGAAACCATCCCTGCTTCTATTTCTCTATTCATGCGTTACGTTTTTCTCTTCGGATTTGGATTGTACATCATCATGGCTTGTACGCAAAGGCCGAAGCAAACATATGACCTTATCTTACGCCATGGAATGATCGTGGACGGTTCTGGAAAGCCGCCTGTCAAGGGAGATATTGCTATCCAGGGCGACTCGATCGCAGCAATCGGCGATCTGTCAGATGCATCCGGCAATAAAGAAATTGATGCTACCGGTCTGGCTATCGCTCCCGGGTTTATCAACATGCTGAGTTGGGCTGACCGCAGCCTTTTAATGGACGGTCGTTCCATGAGCGATATCAAGCAAGGTGTAACGCTGGAAATATTTGGAGAAGGCTGGAGTCCCGGACCCGTCAAAAGAAAAAGCACGGCTCGTCCTGTCGACAGCCTTTGGACCACATTGGGAGGATACTTCGAATACCTTGAGAAAAAAGGGATTAGTCCGAATGCCGCATCCTTCGTTGGTGCGACGTCTGTTAGAATTCATGAACTGGGATACGACAAACGCCCACCCACTGCGGACGAGCTGACACGAATGAAAAAGCTGGTAGAGGATGCTATGAAAGAAGGCGCTCTTGGCTTAGGATCGTCGCTCATTTATGCACCGGCGGATTATGCCTCAACAGCAGAGCTCATTGAACTCGCGCGTGTAGCCGCAGGGTATGGCGGCATGTACACCACGCACATGCGCAGTGAGGGTGATTTTATCCTGAAAGCGCTGAACGAGACCTTCAAAATTGCCAGCGAGGCGAATATTCCGACTGAGATCTACCATTTGAAAATCAACATCGCGCGAAACTGGAACAAGATAGATACTGTCCTGCAAAAGATCGACAGTGCGCGCAAAGCAGGTCTTCGCATCACGGCAAACAATTATCCTTACGTAGCTAGCGCCACTGGCCTGACTGCGCGATTACCGACATGGGTACAGGAAGGCGGTGCAGCTGCCATGCGCAAGCGCCTCAAAAATCCAGCGACCCGCAATAAGGTGTTGTATGAAATGCGTATGGGTATACCGTATAAGAATTCAGATGCGCACGATGTCATGCTCCTTGGTTTCCGGCTGGATTCTCTGAATCAGAAGTACCTGGGCAAGCGGCTTGATGAAGTGGCAGCCATGCACGGCAAAGATGCCGACGAGACCGTGATCGACCTGGTCATGAAGGACAAGTCGACGATCGCCGCGGTCTACTATCAGCAGTCCGAGGACAACATCCGGAAGATCATCCAGCAACCCTATGTAACCTTCGGATCGGATGGTGCATCAATGTCGGATGCCGAGATATTCAAAGACTGGGGAACTCATCCACGGGCCTATGGTACATTCGCCAGGCTTCTGGGTAAGTATGTTCGCGACGAAAAGCTTCTTACGCTGGAGGAGGCAGTAAAGCGTCTTAGTTTTCTTCCAGCATCCAACCTGAAGCTCAACAAACGTGGACTGCTGCAAGCCGGTTACTTTGCCGACATCGCCGTATTCGATCCGGAAAAGATCAACGACCTGGCGACATTCGAGGCTCCCAAGCAATATGCCACAGGCATGGTGCACGTATTTGTCAATGGCGTGCAGGTTTTGGAAAATGGCGAGCACACCGGAGCAAAACCCGGAAGGATCATCCGCGGCAAAGGATACAAACACTAATCCTTCCATCATTTTCAAGTTTTGTTTTATCCCCCTAACGGGCTACTTTCAAAGACCGTTATGTCGAAGACATAACGCAAGCGTGCCCCCACGGCACCGCCGAACTCATAACTCATAACCCATAACTCTCTCTAAATGTTTCGCAGGTTCCTCCTCCTCCTCATAGCTCTCTCATGTCTATCCTGTACCGCTCCCGAGCGCTTCGATATCATTGTCCGCAATGGAACTGTATATGATGGATCAGGAGGCGACCCCAAAAAAGCTGATATCGGGATCCGTGCTGACACCATTGCGAGGATCGGTGATCTTGGCAACGCAACAGCAACCAGGGAGATCGACGCCAACGGATTGGCTATTGCGCCCGGATTTATCAATATGCTAAGCTGGGCGACAGAGACCTTGTTGCTGGACGGAAAGTCTCAGGGAGATATCCGCCAGGGAGTAACGCTGGAGGTTTTTGGTGAGGGGATATCCATGGGACCGCTGAACGACGATATCCGAAAGGGCATGATATCGCAAATGCGCGACTACTCATTTGATATTCCCTGGACCACACTCGGCGAATACCTGGAGTGGCTTGAAAAGAAAGGTGTATCCTGTAACGTCGCCTCCTTTGTAGGCGCAACGACGCTGCGCATTCATGAGCTTGGAATGGCTAACAGGCCACCCACCGCCGAAGAACTCGAACGCATGGAGGTCCTTGCGAAACAGGGTATGGAAGAAGGCGCCATGGGGATCGGGGCATCGCTGATCTACGCGCCCGCAAGCTACTCGAAAACCGAGGAGCTGATTGCCCTTTGCAAGGTCGCGGCAGAATATGGTGGTATGTATATTACACACATGCGCAGCGAAGGGAATACAATCTTTGACGCTGTTGACGAAACTATTCGCATCGCGCGCGAGGCATCCATCCCTGCAGAGATCTATCACCTCAAGATGGCAGGAAAAGACAATTGGGGAAAACTTGATTCAGTTATCGCGAGGATCGATCGTGCTAACAAAGCTGGCGCTAAAATTACGGCTGATATGTACACCTATACCGCTGGGGCTACTGGCCTGGATGCATCCATGCCACCATGGGTACAGGAAGGAGGCATTAACCAATGGATGAGGCGAATGCAGGATCCCGCTGTGCGAAAAAAAGTGATCCAGGAGATGAGGACGCCAACTGACAGCTGGGAAAATCTCTTGCTCATGGCCGGCAGCCCGGACAACGTGCTGCTTGTTGGATTTGCCAACGATTCTTTGAAAAGATTTACAGGAAAAACACTCGCCGAGGTTGCCAGGATTTACGGAAAGTCGCCGGAAGAAACCGCGATGGACCTTGTCATTGCTGACAGCACAAGAATCTCCACAGTATACTTCATGATGTCGGAGGATAACATCAAGCGGCAGCTCCAACTCCCCTACGTCAGCCTCGGCTCTGACGCAGAATCCTCCGCTCCGGAGGGCGTGTTCCTGAAATCCAGCACCCACCCCAGGGCCTATGGAAACTTTGCGCGACTGCTGTCAAAGTACGTTCGTGATGAGCACGTAATTACGTTACAGGAGGCTATACGCAGACTGACATCATTGCCCGCCTCCAACATGCACATTAAAAAACGCGGTTCGTTGCAGCCCGGTTTTCACGCCGATATTGTAATGTTCGATCCCCAAAAGATCCAGGATCACGCCACGTTCGAGAAACCGCACCAATATGCCACCGGGATGATGTATGTGATTGTGAATGGAACCGTAGTGCTGGATAAGGGCGAGCACACTGGCGCCACACCGGGACGCGTAGTCAGGGGTCCGGGCTGGAAACAACCAACCCATCAATAAAATACCGATGTACCATATTGTCGCTTAACGTCATCTTTCGAACATCCAACCCAGCGAACTTTCGCGATATTTGTTGTTCAGGTTAACCCCGCAACGTATCCATCCATCATGGATAAAACTCTCTTAGCCGTTATCTTTTTTCTGAGCGCGCTTAGCGCATTGTCTCAGGACCAAAAGACGCTCATCGCCACCGGGGATAAATTCTATAGTAAGAAGGATTATAAGAACGCGCTGGCTTCGTTCCTCGCGGCGCAGGAACTGAACCCCGATGACGCATCACTAAACTTCAAAATAGGGCTTACCTATCTATACTCTGAAACAAAATCCAAAGCTGCATCTTATATCGACAAGGCATACCGCCTCAACCCAGCGGTTAACCCGGATATTGACTATCACTTAGGAATTGCATTTCAAAACACCAACGAATTCAAGAAAGCGATTGAGCACTTTGAACGCTTCAAGAAAAAGAAAAAAGAGCTCGCCAGCATCGCCAATGAAAAAATTGCGGAATGTCACATTGCTGATTCGCTGGCGCAAAACGAGCTCAATGTCGTTATTGAAAATCTTGGGGCCGTGGTTAACACACCGTTTAATGACTACTCCCCCATCATTTCTGCTGACGGAAACACGTTGATCTTTACCTCCAATCGTTCTGACGATCCAGGTAAAATCAAAACGGCAACCAACTACGAAGATATCTACGTTTCAACGAAGCAGGGAAATACCTGGAGCGATCCAAAACTGATCAGCGCCAACGTAAATATCAAGTATAACGATGCAGCAGCATCGCTGTCACCCGATGGCAAAACGTTATTTCTTTACTACGAAGAAGGCGAAGGTGACATTTATATTTCGACACTCAACGGCAGTGAATGGTCCAAGCCACGTGCGCTGAATAAGAACATCAATACTGCGTTGTTCTGGGAAACGTGCGCCAGCGTTTCAAAAGACGGAACCAAACTGTATTTCGCAAGCAACCGCCCAGGCGGAATAGGTGAACTCGACCTCTACGTAAGTCAGCTTGATGCTAAGGGCGACTGGGGTAAGGCAGTCAACCTGGGCCAGGCGATCAACACCGAGAACAATGAGGATTCACCTTTTATCCATCATGACGGCGTGACACTTTACTTTTCTTCAGACGGGCATCCACGTTTGGGTAACAGTGACATTTTCTTCAGCGAGTTCAAAAATAATAAGTGGTCTAAACCGGAAAACATGGGGTACCCGTTGAACTCGTGGGAGTACGACGGGTTTTTTACGATGTCACCCGATAAGAAAAAGGGATACTTTTCGACGGTGAAAGAGGGAGGGCTGGGCGATGCCGATATCTATTCAATTTCGTTCCTTGAGCCAAAATACAAGCCCAAGCCAAAGCCAGTCGTAGCAAAAGTTGTAGAGGAAAAAGCAAAGCCAGAGCTTCCCAAAGCTGAAGAGTTTGTCGATCCTATGATCCAGGCGCAGAAAGCAAAAAGGGTGGTCACGTTGTTGAAAGGTAAGGTCATCGACGAGAATAGCGCCGCGCCGCTGGCCGCTGTCATATCGCTCGTAGACAACGAAACGAACAAAGTACTTACAAAAATAAATGCCAACCCTGTCACTGGAGAATTTGAATTGGTGATCCCACACGGTGGTAACTATGGTGTTGCCACTGAAAAAAATGGCTACCTGTTTAACTCCATCAACTTTAACCTTCCCCAGTTTGCGGAATATCAGGAGATCGATACACACATTATCATGGTCAAGGCAGAAGTAGGCTCCAAAGTGGTGTTGAAGAACATCTTCTTTGACGTCGGCAAATCAGAACTTAAGGCTGAATCAATCGCAGAGGTCGAGAACATCAGGGAACTGCTCCTGGCCAACGCAAATCTGAAAGTTCAGATCAATGGGCACACAGACAATAGCGGTAACGTTGCTGCCAATAAAGCATTGTCACTGAAACGCGCCACGGCGGTGGTAAGCTACTTATCACAAAAAGGTATCGCGACGAACAGGCTTAATGCAAAAGGCTACGGGTCTGAGCGGCCCATCGTTTCCAATGATGATGAAGAAGGGGGAAGGGCCATTAACCGGCGGACGGAGATTGAAATTGTGAAATAGAACGTTACTCTTAATGTGATAGAGGTCCGACTATTGCTTCGGCATGAATGTGCTGACCATGTCCTTAAGCACCTCGAGCGTAACAGGCTTTTGAAAGTATGATCTGACCTCCGGAATAGTCCCAGCACGGTTCATGTCGCGCGGATGATTGGAGGAACTTATGATATAGATCGCCGCTTTTTTTATTAATTGATCTTCGATCATCTTCAGTTGATTCAAGAATTCCCACCCATCAACTTCAGGCATATAAATGTCAAGCAGGATAATGTCGGGCAAATGCTCACCTGTTTTTTTGTGATGCAACAGGTAATCGATCGCGCCCTGGGCGGTATTGTAAATGGTGATGATATTGGCGAGTTCTCCCAGTTCCGCTAAACGTTTGATATAAAACGACGACATGGGGTCGTCATCGATGATCCAAAGATTTGGTATTTTCATTGACATGGCCTGGGCTATCAATTTACGGTTTTTATTCGTCAATCGTACCTGAATACCGTAATTCGATACTGAAGTAACTTCGATATTCAGCAAATGATCTTCCTGGCGCTGATTATTTTTTCTGGGAAGTACCGGGGCGTAAAATATCAGAAACTGACACGTAATGTTGCACCGTAATTGCGCGGATTTCCCAAGTGAGTGGCACCGAAGTCATAGGCGTAGGCTATATATTTTTCATCCCCAAGATTGCGACCCCAGAACATGAGTTCGAATTTATCATAGGATATCCCGAATCTGGTGTTGAAGACGCTATATGCAGATTGCTCGATGGTATTACCAAGATCGAAGTATTGTTTACCCAGCAGCATCCATTCTCCACGAACACTTACACGGACCGGACCAATCGCGAGACCGTATTGAACAGCAGTCATCGACGTCAATGAAGGTGTGAAGATCTGATGCTTTCCTTTTAGATCTACTTCTCCCCCATTTTGTGAGAGCTTTAAGGTTTGGTATGTGGCATCATTCACGCCGAAATTATATTCCAGTTGAAGGTCTTTGACGGGAGTTGTCGATAATTGAAGATCTATTCCCTTGCTCGTAAGCTCGCCGGCGTTTCGCGTTACCGTGAATGCATCCGGCAGCACCAGCGTTGGCACCTGCGCATCCGAAACCTTTACATAAAACAGCGAAAGGTTTACATGCAACTTATTCTCAAGAAAGATACTCTTGGCGCCCACTTCAACATTACTGCTGTATTCAGGTTTGTAGGGATACAATGGTGGCTGAGAAGGATCTGATGAAAGTGGTGTCATCCCTCCAGCGCGAAAACCCCGGCTATAGCTGGCATAAAAAGTATGATCGGCCAACCTATAGGCTACCGAAACCTTAGGTGAAAAAGCACGGAAAGTGGCAGTTGCCGAGGTGTCAGGCCTGGTCTCGAAGATAGGTTGCGGATCAGGATCATGTTGATACTCTCCTAACACACTCTGTTTCTTGTGCTCATAATCGTATCTTAATCCAGCGGTCACGTCAAGCCTTTCAAGAAAAGTATAGGTCGCCTGCCCGAAGAAGGCAATGCCCGAACTTTTGGCCTTGGTAGTATTGATGGTCGAGAAGTTCTTGTCCTCAATGCCATACAGTTCAGCGTCTTCACCAAAACGCGTCGCCTGCTTGACAGGATTATCCTGATAAAACATGTAGGTACCCGCAGTCCATTTGAACAGCGAAGCATAGGATGCAGGCGAAGAAAACTTAAACTCTTGCGTATAGGCCTTCACATGGTTCCAATCTTTTCCGTAGTCATTGATGATGGTAACAATATCTGCAGGTGAGAAATCACCATCGATTGGATCTTCATAAAACCGGTAATTGGACTGAAAGGCTGTTTGCGAGGTGAAATTCAATTTATTACCGTTGTAATTCGCAATCAGTGATGTATTGATAATGTCATCGACCAGTTTTGTCGTCGCATTCTGATTTACAACGAATGGATTCTTGAAGGCTTCATCTTTGGTTCCAGCCAGGGGAAATGCTCCATAATTTCTGTTTTGATTGTGCTTGAAATTCAAAGTGAACGCCAAACGAGAGGTCGCGTTGTAGCGCAGATAGTAATTACCAGTAAAACTATGTTTCTTGTCAAAGTCAGCATTGTTAAACGCGTTGTCATAAAATCCATTTGTCTTGTCGTAGACACCTGTCAGACCCAAATACAGTTTGTTCTGAATGAGCGGCAGGCGGACACCCAGGGCATAACGTTGCTGTCTGTAGTTTCCCACATTCAGTTCAGCGAACCCGGCGGGCGTATTCCCTGGTTGTTTGGTGATGATGTTGATCACCCCTCCCATTGCATTTCTTCCATACAAGGTTCCCTGAGGTCCACTGAGTACCTCGATGCGTTCGACATCAAACAACTGCGCGATGTAAGTATCAAGTCCGAATTGATTTACGCCATCAATGTAAGTTGCTACTGCCGGATCGTAGGATGTTGTCGTTATGCCTCTGATCGAGGTCACATTGCGATTGTCACCAGAATTTGTGGAATATAAATTTGGGACAATGGCCGTAAGATCCCTGCTGTTCCACAACCTGTATTGCTGAACCTGGCGGGAGGACAGCGCACTTACTGTCACGGGGATCTTTTGAAGATCCTCTTCCTGCTTCTGCGCCGTTACTAATACATGGTCAAGTTGCGTTGCCGATTCAAACATTACTACAGGTAAGGCATCGTCATTTCCCGAGGGAACCGTTATTTGCTGATGCTGGCTGGCATAGCCAATGGCAGTAACCTGAAGGAGATACTTCCCCTTGGGGACGTTAGACAGCGTGAAATTGCCTTGATCATCACTGATAGTGCCAAAATTAGTATTCACCAGGTGCACGGAGGCCCTGGTTAAGGGCGATTTATTCAAATCGGTAACGGTACCTTTAATCGTATTCAGCGTCTGAGCCCCCGCCACGAGGGAGGTCACCAGCAGTAAAAACAGTAGTATGTTCCTGGACATCACTTTATCATAATTTTCAAGGCGTGAATTTACGCTTTTGTGACAAACCCTGACCTTTTTTCCCGCGGCTTTTTCGATTAGATTTACCATTGTATGAAATGCTTCGAGATCAGAAAGGCTACCGTGTTGTTTTTGAAAATAGTTCTTGTTGCCTTCACCATCATCTACTGCTGTATTATTTTGTTGCCGGAACAATCAGTAAAAACATCCACAGGTTATCAGGATGGCAGTCCAAGAGTGATCGATCATCCCATTTCGATCACGCGGCCCTCTGATCATTTCCAAGCTAAATTAACCTCCTTTTGTCCTTCCATTTTACCGGTTGTACTGGATCTTATCAAAACCATCACGTACCAGGACAAGGCTGGATCTTCTTCTCATCGGGCTTGCCATCTATTTTTTACCATAACTACAATAAACGCACCCTAGCAGACGTCCCTTCCTATTACGATCCACATATCATCGACCTGTCAGCACCGTCGTTTATTTTTCTTAACAATCAGTAATGAGCATAATTCTATTTCTTGAATACTTTAATCCACAGAATATTATTCAATATGGCGGACTGGCATTGTTGCTCTTTGTGATATTTGCCGAGACGGGACTGTTCTTTGGTTTTTTCCTCCCGGGTGACTCCCTACTGTTCGTCGCTGGCTTATTAACCACGTCCAAATACATTGACCAACCGGTTGGCGTCCTAATTTTACTGCTGGTGATCGCAGCATTCACAGGGACTTGTGTGGGATACATTTTCGGGAAATGGGCCAAGAAATACTTCAGACCTAAGAAGGAGAATTTTTTCTTCAAGCAAAAGTATCTGGATATGGCGCAGGACTTCTACAGGAAGTATGGGATGATGGCATTCATCGTCGGACGATTTTTACCCATCGTCAGAACGTTCGTTCCTATTCTGGCTGGTATTGTAAGAATTGAATTCAAGAAATTTCTTGTTTATAACTTTTTGGGAGCTGTCCTATGGGTCAGTACGCTGGTCTTGTCAGGCTATTGGCTGGGTAACGTATTCCCTACACTAGTTGATAACGTAGAGTTTATCATTGTCACGCTGATCGTTGTGACTTCTATACCAGTGATCATCTCCTACCGCAAAGCCCGCAGACCTTCAACGGAGAACCCGCAGACCTTTAACGGAGAATAGTAATTGAAGTACTATCTGCTGCTAAAATCCTAATCCAACACGGAACACAAATCGCGGTGATTCCTCAAACTCCTCTTTTGGCCAGAACGTGCCTAGTGAGAATACGAGTGCGTCAAGTGGCGATACCCAAAGACCTCCTCCTATGCTGTTGTGCCAGGATTCAGACGCTTCACCATACAACCACACGCGTCCATAGTCAAAGCCCCCAAACACCCCGAGTGTAAACGGAAGGATCCTGTTTCTGCTGGCGGTCAATTTCACCCTGAGATCAGTACTCTGCCAGTACATGATGTCACCATAGAACCGTTCCGTCCTATACCCTCTTAATCCCATGGAGCCTCCGATGTTTGGCATCTGGAAGAACTCATAACCTTTTCCGAAATTCTGGCCGTAACCGAATTGCGTCGCTAGTATAAAATGTTCTTTCTTATCGAGTGCCTTATAAATAATCAGCTGCGAACGAAGCGACGTGAATCCTTTATCGTCACGGATGTTGTCGACCCCATCAAAAGTGGTGTTGAATCTTATGCCCGAATGCGGAGAAAAGACATTGTCGACATTGTTGTAATGAAATCCCAGCCTTACGCCCGCAAAATATTTCTGTTCAAAGATGTTGTAGCTGACTTGCTCTCCGTATTCGCGGATGAATCGACCCTCGGTATTTTCAACACGGGTGGTTGTAAATGTAGGCCCTACTGTGAAGTAACCGCTTACGCCCGCAAAGCGTCTTTTTAGCGCCGGATAAATATGAATGAGGCCTTGTCTTACGCGGTAATAGTCCGGATCGTCAACAGGTCGCTGCGTATCATTACCCAGGCCAGCAAAATTAAAAGCGTAAGATGGACCATGATAGCGAGCATCAAGGTAAAAGTCCCAGTTTTTAATCACGTTCAGAAAGTCCGCTTCATAGGTGGCCTTGAAAGCCAGCGTGCCGAAGGCAAAGCTTCCACCGAAACGTTGGAACGACGAATATGGAACTTTTTTAAACGTATGCCGGACGACATTCAAGCTTGCGCCAAGCAGGAACAGGTCATCGGGATTGTAACCAAGGATAGGAAAAGGCATGATGATGTTATACTCGCTGTCGTATCCACGCCGGTCATAAATATTATATCGGGAGATGCTTGTTCTTCGGTCCCGTGTTTCAGGACCTGAGACCACGGTATTTTTCCGCAGGTCATCAAATACGATGGTTTTCTTGCTGCCCCGGCCAACAACGGATTGGTCGGTGAATTCGTCATTGCCAAGGCCGCCGATCAGCCGAACCTTAATGCCCTTTTTAACAGTGCCCGTTACGACAAAATCGTCATTGTCGCCATTGCCATACACATCGATGAACTCAGTGTCTCGTGTCTCGAAGATCCTTTGATAGGTTTGATGTTTAACCTCGCCCTTTTTATTTATTTCAGATACGGTGACCCTGGTATGGTCGTCGTCCAGACGATCTATCTCGAACCGCTCACGATCTTCCGTACCAATAACGTCGACGGAGCCACTAAGGAATTCATAGTGCGTGCGGGCGATGCGCAACAGGTCATTGCGTCGAACTTTGAGACTCCCGATTATTTGAGGAGCGGAAACTTGCTTGGCTTTCGCTGGCCAATCGCGAAACGCGTTTTCAATCACGGAGTCCGACAGCTGCTGTTGAATGAATTTTACCTGCGCCTCCCATTGTTTCCAACCTAGCTCATTCAGGTAAGTACGATCAAACAGCCGCGCGCTCCACGTGGTCCACTTCATGCTTTTTATGGTTGGCCCATAGACCTGGAGTTGGCGCAAGAAGGGCAATGTCTGCCTGGCCAGCCATGGCACAACGCCATCATATCTCGAAAAAGCCTGATCGCGATCGCGCGGTATAGGCCGATACAGTTTATTGTCATCGTCTTTGTCAAACGAAGCCCAGGTCCATTGGTCATCGTGCCTGTCCCAGTCACCTATCAGGAAGTCCAGGAGCCTTGTGCGTATAGCCCATTCCTGATCGACCCGGTGCTTGCTACTTTTTAATAGTCCTTCATTCAGATCTGGCGTGCTGACGATCTTATCGGGTGATCCAAAGAATGCCGCGTCCTTCCAGTGTTTGCCCGACGGTCTTTCTTCAACGAGATGCATTTCTCCTCCAAAGATACCATTGAAGCTCCCAAGGGCAGGTTGAGCAGGAATGTAATAGATCTTTGGATTGGTATGATAGACATCAATTGCGTCTGCGAGATACGGTAAATGGATACGGCAAGAACCGTGTGGCATCTTTTGTCATACCACGGAGGGCATAGTCGCGGCCGTTCTGATCCGTCACGCGAAGAGAATTTGTCTGGTTCCCACCACCCTGCTTGACGGGTGTGACCCCGCCTTTAAACGAACTCAGGTCTAATACGGGGAAAGGATACTTTTCCAAATACAGATCCCTGTTATGCGAGCCCAGTAATAACCTGTGCAGCGGTCCTATTCTTTTGATATTATTTCCTGTCACCGGCCTGACCGTTGTATCCTGGTGGAGGTCATACTCGGGAAATGAAGTTGCATTGGCTTCATTTGAAAGGACAGGTTTTTCTTTGATCTTTTTTTGATAGACCAGCGTGGCGTCGGTACCGGCAGCATTGACTTCAAAGAATTGAACCCACGTTTCACCTCCTTCATAAAAGCTGAGCGTACTATAACCCATAGCGCCAGAGGCAAATTGAGAACCTTTACCCAAAGCCACGGGGCTAAGCTTTGATCCGCTGCCACTAACGATAAACTTCTGACCTTCATTTTCGATGTACTGAAGCGCATGCTCATGGCCGCCGGCAAAAATGAATTGACCGTTCTTCTTTGCCCCGGCCATCAACGCACCACGAAGCTCTTTGTAATCCTGGTGGGCAACGTCCTGTTTGGAACCGATGCTGGCCCGGAAAAAAGCGGCGACAGTGCCAATGCCCGGCAGTGGTACCCACAGGTTAGGGTTGATCTCAGTCAATGGAAAGAGATGCTGCTTGAGCGTGAATCCTCCACCGTGTGGACCATACGTGTAAGGAGGGTGGTGCATCGCGACGACCACTTGCTGATTCTTGTATTTTCGGACAACATTTTCAAACACAAAGCGGAAGCTGGCTTTGTTCCTTGCCTCGCAGCCTTCGTTGAATTTTGGTTCTTCGTCTGAATCACCGAGCCACCATTGTGAATCGACAACAAGCACGACCACGTTATCGTTGAGTTCAATAACCTCAGGACCAGAACATCCATCATCAGGTAAAAAATAATTTTGCCAATCATCCTTATCTGTAACCCCTTTTTTCTCGTTTAGATATTCTTCGATGAACTTCTCCTGGCTCTTCAAGCCCTTTTGTCCCCATCCCCTCCAATCATGATTGCCTGGAACAAAAATTGGGCGGCCTTTAAAGTCATCCAGGATCTGCAATTGCGCCGTGATCCGGAACTCGGCAACTTCACGCTTTGCTACTTCTTCTTTGGGAGGCATACCGGACTCATAGATATTGTCGCCCAAAAAGAGGATGGAGCTTTTCTCCGATTCTGAGCTCAGCCGGGTTTTAAGGAATGCCAGCACAGGCGTCGTTGCCTCCGCCGAGGCATTTCCGGCGTCGCCGATGAGGTACATGGTATGTTTCAGGGTCAAATTGGGCGCCGGCTTATTGCTTTCCCATTTTCTTGCGGTTTTTGCGTATTGACGCTTATAGGAAACGCAAGCCGTCGTGAACAGGAATAATAAAACGTACAGCGGTATAAATCTTACCATGATGCGTTGCAAAATAATAGATTTTTGCCCTTTTCTTATTTATTATGTGCCATAACAACTGGTCGTCATGCGACAGCCCAACCTCAAGGGCTGGGTAGCTTGCGACGATCGAATTCCTTTTAAGATTCAATTCACGGTTTCGGACCAAATTTTGGCCATGGCGTCCGGAATAAAATTATATATGAAAGGCTGAGAGACAACTGCCGCCCAGTATCCGTATCTTGCAATAGATTCCCAAGATATTACACAATTAATATAGTGGATTCCTTGGTTCCTTTTCTTGATGTCGACCGATCTACCTTGCCGTACCTATAGCAAATGATTAAGCATTCAAGTCGATCCCTGTCTGGCACTTCGTTTTTGATGTGTTTGATGGTGTGTTGCGTACAAGGCGGTTTTGCCCAGAAACTTAAGCCCGGATTACCGGGTATGTCGCCGTCCAAGTGGATCACGCTGCGTCACTCACAGGCGCCAGGCAGAATTTACCATTACAGTGGTTACGGTCCTAAAAGTTATACTCAAGAAGATCTTTTTCTTAAGGCCTGGATACCGGTCGTCAACGGAAAGAAGCTGACACTGATGCTGGGTCCGCAGTACCGCATGGAGCAACTGGAAATGCAAAGCGACGGGGAAAATCCTCTTCATCAGCTTGCAAACTGGAACCTAAGGTCGTTTGGTGTTGATATCCGGTCTTGTCTCAAAGTAGACAGTCTCGCCTGGATTGTTACCAATCTCAATATTAGTCAAAGTGGCAACCTCAGGAGTGGCTCGCATACAAACGTACCCGTGAACTACACGATTTCCGCACTCTACCTGAAAAGAAATTCAGTCCGTGAAGAAATTGGTTATGGCTTGATGGTAAACAGGAGCTTCAATTCTATTACCGTGTTACCGGTATTCATGTATAACTACAACTATTCATCGCGTGGCGGCATAGAAATAAGCCTTCCGTATAAAATTGCGTGGAGAAATAATCTAAGTCCAACTGATCTGTTGTACGTAAAGGCCGAAGCAATGACCAGGGCTTATTGGATCAATGGCGGAGCGGAGGCTTACGCATTCAGGAGAACAGAGTTAGATATGGGCGTTGCCTACAATAAACAATTTAGCCGGCTCATAGGTGCGGAAATTTTTGCCGGATACAGAAGAAATATCAATACCAGACTTCCTCACGAAGTAACAGCCGTACGCAGTTCAGGATTTATCTTTAATGTCGAGCTGTATTTTAAATCTCCCTTCAAATAGCGGTAACCTCGCGGTAGGCCTTTCTAATTTATCTACATCGAATCCAAAAGCCGGATTAAGAATGCATGAGTCTGTTTGGGACGCTGAGGGAAACAACGGTTTCTTCATAAAGTGTTGATGTGATGTTGACGCTACCCTTTAATTTTTCAATCATCTCTTTAACGATGTACAGGCCCAAACCAGCTCCTTCACTCCGCTCTGTAGCCCTGAAGAACATGTTAAAAACATTCCGTAAATGTTGGGACCCTATTCCAATACCATTGTCACGAATCACAATACTGGCGTAAGCGGGATTGACTTCAGCAACAATGTTAATAAACTGTACCGGTTTGGAAGGGTCGGTGTACCGGATGGCGTTGGAAATGAGATTGTCAATAATGATCGAAATGCGGTAGTTATCAGAAAAGAAGAGAGTGTTCAGTTTTAATTCAACTTGATGTTGAATATTGGAGGCGCCATTCAGGTAGCTGTATTTATCCAGCGACGTGTTAACAATGCTTTTTAGATTAACTTCATTAACTGCCAGGTCGGTTCTGATGTTCTGGGAATAGTCCAATATTTCTCGCAAGGTTTCATCGAGCTTAAGTATACTTCCCTCAATCATGGAAAAATACTGATCGACTGTATTAAGGCTCTTTTGGCTATCAAGTTTGGCAACATTTACTACACCAAGCACGGAACTTAAAGGCGAGCGCAGGTTATGTGAAACGCTATAGACAAATGAGTCCATCTCCTTGTTGATCTTCACCAATTCTTTGTTCTGCTGCAGAAGCAAGGCTTCCTGTTTCAACCTGAGGTTCTCATGCTGGTGCTCACGAATGGCGTAGTTCATGGCCCTTGGCAACCTTGCCAAATTTGATTTCAAGATGTAGTCATCCGCGCCGCGCTTCAAACAATCCACTGCAAATTCTTCTGAGACCGCACCTGTTACCAGAATAAATGGAAGATCGGGGCGCGTGGACGTACATATTTCCAGCGCTTCGATTGAATTGAATTGAGGAAGGGAATGATCCGACAGGACAATATCAGGATCGAACTTCTCCAGCGCTTCCATAAAATCCTCGCGATTATCCACCCTTATCCTGGTGAAATTTATTTTGTCGCGCCGCAATACCCTGTCGATCAGAACGGCGTCATCTTCCAGGTCTTCCAACATTAAAATCTTCAATTCCTTCCCCATCATCATATATCGTAGCTGCTAACTATTCTTGTTCCTCGTAGGCATAGCCCGCAGGAAATTGTCTGATCAATAACTAACAATTCATTGAGTCCTGTTTCGGCGACAATGTGTCCAGAAAAAAGGTCTTCATGAAACAGATCGTCAACAAGCGGTTGCAAATCGGGATAAGAGTTGACTTCAACTAATTCCTAATGCGGTGCGTTTTTAGTTTGATCTTTCTTTAGGGGCTGTTGCTCGAAGTAGAACACGCCGTTCTTGTTGCCTATCACGAAGTCGAGCAGCCCATCTTTGTTCATGTCCTCAGCTTCGAATTGAATGGCTACGCCGGAATTGTTGTCGATAAGGTGCCGAACCCAGACAGGCTGTTGTTTTCCGTTCCTCAGCAGCTCATACCAGTAAACGACAGCAGGATCCATTCCACCAGGACCGTGGCCTTGATGTGAAAAAAATCTTTTGCCTGTGATCAGGTCCGGGAGTCCATCGTTATTGACATCTTTCAACACCATGCTGTGCAATTCGGAATAAGTTGTGTCGATCAGGTGCCTTACAAACGAAACGTTTTGCTCCTTGTCCTTTATCTGTTCGTGCCACCACAGCCCAAAACTATGGGCAGAACCGGAGATCACGTCGGTATCTCCATCACTATCAAAATCGTAGGACAACATTTGAGAACAGGGGTACCCAAGATTTGCTTCGTGGAATTTCCAGGGAGAGGTCTTCATATCTTTAGGCGCTTCCCACCATCCGCCGATCACCATCACATCCTTAGTGCCATCGCTACTAATATCCCCCCACCCTAACCCATGGGCAAACATTCCAGTTGCTGTTGACTTCGGCAAACTGATGGCCGTTGCCTTCCACGTTACTTTCCCCGATTTGACAGCACTCGACCACCAGTTCATCTGTCCTGTTCGCTCATTGGAGAAGACGAGATCTTTCTTTCCATTACCATCGATGTCAACCATCATGGGAGACTCATTAAATGCGAGCGAGTCGATGAGATAACGTTTCCACAAGGCATCGACCCCCGCTGGATTCTCAAGCCAGTACACCTCTTTGCCTGGAAAATCAAAATTGATGAGATCCAGCCAACCATCACCATTTACATCAGTCATGAAATTGAGAAAGGAATCACTGTAGCCTTTGGTATAATCGAATCTTTTATGCTGCCAGATATCGTGCGCTTTCCAGTCAGGTGCCTCGAACCAACGCGCACCAGCCACAATATCAAGCTTGCCATCCTTGTTAACGTCACCAATCGATGATGCTTCCGTATAAAAAGCATCCCATAGGTGGAATTTCTTAAACGTAACTTGATCACCCGGAATTTGCGCCATGCTGGTTATCGCATTGAACGCAAACAGCATTACCCAGCACGATCTGTTCCTGTAACTAATAATAAGATGCATATGCGGTCCTGTTTTACTATTAAAGTCAGAGCGTCAGAAGATAGTTGATCAACTGGTAAAAATCGCGCTCTTTGATTGTGTTAGCGAACGAATCCGGCATCAACGTATATTTCGATTGCTTCTGTTCCGCAATATCCTTGGTGACAACTGTGAATTCCTTTCCGGTAATGTCGGCAAAGACTTTCGTCTCACCTTCGTCTCGCCGGAACAAACCGGTTTTCAACGTTCCATCCTTCATGGTGATGCTATAATTCTTAAAAGCCTGCGAGATGTTGCGGTTTGGATCGATAATCTTCTCAATTAGACCGGCAGCTCCCGTACTTCCAATTCCATCCAGCTGCGGACCAACACCCATCTGTCCCCCAAGTTTGTGACACGCGGCGCAATTCTGGGCAAATACGACCCTACCAGAATCCGGTGTTAATGAATTCTTATTCAGACTTCGGAAATCTGTTAAACGGCTATCGATTAGCTTTTTCTTCTCTTCAAGAATGGGACTGAGACTTGCCGTTAACGATGTGAATTCTTTCTGCTGCTGTGCTGTAGCCTTATTCAGTATCAGTTCCTCTGTTCTTGACCCTATTAAGGCACGGGCATTGATTTGTCCCGCCCTGACTTTTCTGAAAATTACATCTTTGCCTTCTTGCGATCCGGCCAATGCAGCCACGACCGACTCCTGTACTTCAGCAGGAATCGACACTGTCTCGTCAAAGGCTTTGTTAATTGCTTTACCTGGGAATTCACCCAACACCGCGGCAATCCGACGTTGATATTCTCTTACAGTATCGTTCGCGACGATTGATGCACCCAGCGACGCATGTTGTGGATCGATCTTCATCAGTGATCTTAACGCGGCCGTCCTCATCGTCCATCCAAGCTTATGGCCTTGCTCCAGGAATCCCTTGAGCACAGGCACCAGTGATTTCACTTTGAAATCGCCCGCGATGTCTATAGCCGTGCGTTGCTGAATAAACTTCTCCTCCACCTCTTCGAGATCAGACGGCGGATATTTTTTTAAGAGACCTTCGGCGATGCCAGGTGCGTATTTCTCAAAAATCTTTATGTTGACGGTCCCACCGCGTTGATTGAGTCCATCCATAAGTCCTCTATATACCTTTGCCTGAAGGTTGATATCACCCTTGTTATCATCCATGGCTTTACTTACAATGGCAGGCAGCTTATCAGCCGCGGTGAATCGCGCGATCTGTGTGTAGGCAGCTGGCACTCTCTCGGGCGGAAGTTTACCGGTTTGAAGGAATGTGGCCAGGAAATTGGCTGAAGCCGGCAGCGGAACGTCCACCATAACACCGGCGATGAGTACTGCGTCCTCCGGAGACCACGTTCTGGCTATTGCTTCATTGAGCGTAGGTGCATCGCGAAGAATATTCCTTAAGCTCAACCTCCCTGTATAAAAAAGATGATTGTCAAAATCTGGCTTTGTGTTTTTCAATACTGCAAGGATCGCGTCAACGGAACTTAGTCTCGGAAATCTTACCATTGCTTCAATGGCCGCACGCTGCACATGGGGATTACTATCCTGCATGGCTTTCGAGATCAGCTCATAGTAGGCCCGGTCCGGCTCTCGTTCCAATAGTACCCTGACTGCGTGTAGCCTTACCAAGGAATCGCTGCTGTCCAAAGCGTTGAAGAGAACTTCATCCGACAGTTTATTAATGCGATGAAGTGCCCATAGGCTATGAATATACTTTCGTCCACTGGTGTTCGGATCTTTGATCACCTGCTCCAATGACGGTGCCGATGCATCGCCGATCCTGTCCGTGATCTGGTCTGTTGCGGCCATGCGCAATGGGAGGTTGTCAGCGTCCAATACTTCGATAAGCTTATCCAGCGTGGACTTGGAAAGGTCTACGCGGTCGTTTTGCTTTCCTTTGTAAGTAATTCTCCAAATCCTTCCCCGTTGCTTGTCACGCTTTGGGTGATCGAGAGGCACCTCGTAGTGGCCGATGATCGCGTTATAGAAATCCGCGACATATAGTGCTCCATCCGGACCGAGCTTAACGTTCACTGGCCTGAACCACGGATCTTCACTCTTAATAAGGTCAACTTCTGATTTACCTACGGGTGATGATCCCTTCCACTTAAATGAGTAGCGATGCACCCTTGAGTTTACGACATCGCCAATAAAAAAATTATTCTGAAACTCGTCGGGAAACTTGACGTCGGCATATTGCGTAATGCCAGCCAGCGCAGTTGCCTCGTCTTGCAATGATTTCATATCTGGCCCAAAGCCCATGACGGAGATCTTTCCAAAATGCGGATAGTCACCCGTCCTGATAAGCTGATACAAAGGTGAGCTGTGGCTGTCAGTTGAGTATACATAACCGAAGATGTCAAATACAAGACCGAATGGGTTAACCTGCCCGAATGTCAGCTGCTGGACATGACTTCCATCGAGGCGAAACCGGAAGGTATTGCCGGACACCAACGTAACGCTATCCCCATCCGTCCCCGCAAATCTTGAGCGGTTTGTAAATCCATGACATGCGTGCACCCAACCGTCGTAACCCCGAATGAAGTTGCTGACCATGCCGTGAGTATCCTGATATCCAAACGGACCGAACATAAATTTCTCGCTCTCCATTTTATCGTCCCCATTGGCGTCAGTGTAACGATAAACGTTTGGGACGCTGAACGAAATGGCTCCATCATTCAACGGCAGTATGCCGATCGGTATATTGAGGGTATCGCTTACGCGGGTGAACTTGTCCGCCTTGCCATCTCCATCGGTGTCCTCTAATATGGTGAGTTTGTCAGTACCTCTTTTCCCGATGACGGGGAACGGATACTCGAATGACGATGTTACCCACATCCTTCCCTTTGCATCGAAGGTCAGGTTCATGGGTTTCTCTATATCCGGCTCTGAGGCAAAAAGCTCGATCTCAAATCCTGCTGGTAGGATAAATCCCTTTCTCTCCTCCTCGGCCGTTCGGGGTTCGGTGGGTCTGATGTTTTCCTTGAAATTTGCTCCTGAGGTTTGACTATCATCCCGCGGCTTCTCTTCGCAGGATGATAGAAATGATAAACCAAAGGACAAAGTAGCGGCAAGTAGCGCGAAGGGTTGTCGACTTCTCATAGGTGGAGCGATAAATACCATTCAACTTACCAAAATATTTGGAATATTAAGCGTTAAGCCAACTGATGAATGCGCTCGTGCGCAGGACTAAGTATTGACGATTTAGTGATTTAGTGACCTGCCTGCCGGCAGGCAGGTTTAGTGATTGGGGAGCACTTATGATTTAGTGATTTGAACCAAATGTTATACTTCGCCGGACAAAAGCAATAAAGTGCATCATGGCAGAACACTATGCGACCAAACCAATCACTAAATCGTCAATCGTCAATTCTCAAACATCACTAAATCACCAAATTTTTTATAGCTTGGACTGATCATGAAATTGCTTTTTATTGTTAATCCGGTTTCGGGGAACAACAGCATCGATGGTGTTGTGCTGAGAATACATCAAAAGTGTATCGAACAGCAAGCCGATTTTAAATTCTACTATACTACAGGGGAAAATGATCTCAGCGCCATTGAAGCGCAGATTGAATGGTATAAGCCAGATCGCATCTTTGCTTGCGGCGGCGATGGAACTTTGCAACTGGTGGCGCGGGCAATTATTGGTAAGAAAATTCCATTTGGCGTCTTGCCCATGGGGTCGGCGAACGGATTTGCAACAGCAATTGGCCTGCCCAAGGATCCATTGGATGCTGTCGATGGAATGATGAATGCTGTGAAAACCATCCCGCTGGACCTGCTAAAGTTCAACGATGATCATATTTCCATACACCTCGGGGACATTGGGATCAATGCACTGATGGTAAAGGAATACACTGAATCACCAGATCGGGGAATGATGGCCTACGCCAAACACCTGGTAAATGCGATGAAGGAAACTCCGCTGCTACAATACCGCATCAAAACGCCGGAGCAAACTTATGAAAAGGAAGGCTACATGCTGGCCTTTGCAAATGCGAATAAGTATGGAACCGGCGTTCACATTTCAGATGGTTCGATTTCTGATGGTAAATTTGAAATATGCAACGTGCCTAGAATTGCGCTGGACGACGCGATAAAGGCGGGCCTGACTGCATTAAATGTATTTGTTGACAAGAATATGTTTTCGGATGTGATCTCGTCAACGTCAGCAGAGATCACAATAAGCGAAAAGGCGCATTTTCAGATTGATGGGGAATACATGGGGACGACCGATCACCTAACGATTCGGATCCTTGCTGCGGCCATACCGTTATTGGTCCCGGAATTGCGGATAGTAAGGGTCAGCTAAATAAATGATATTTGCCGAGCAGGTTTGCCATACTGTTAAGTTACCATGCGTTGTCAAACGGCACCGACGTGCTAATTTTTGGACAGGTGACAAGCATGCGGGCGAGTGACCTTAGCTTTACCGATTACACACGCCGTCGTACATTCAGAACGCTTCTCTCGCTGTATCGAACAAAACCTCTGAGTCATGAAGCCTTGACCCTGTCATTCGATTCCCTCACGGCTAAGGCATCTACAGACGCGTCAGGATTTTTTATTGTCAAACACCCTGTCGAATCCATAAGAGGCACGCTGCAAAAGGTCTCGTTGTCATCCGGTAAGGAGATCAAACTGATCGAAGGATTGTATTCTCGCACCATCCACTACGTTGAAACACCGTACATGATCGTATCGGACATAGACGATACCATTCTCCATTCCTTTATCTCCCGCAAGGTGCTAAAATTCAGAACGCTGATGTTTACGCCGGTTGAAAAGCGGGAGACGGTAATTCACGTAAGGGACCTGATCAGATCGGTGGTTTCTAAAGGAGCGACTCCGATCTATCTGTCAAACAGCGAGCAAAATCTCTATCCGCTTATCTATCGATTTCTCTTGCTGAATGAATTCCCCGCCGGTCCAATATTCCTGAAGCAAATGCGAAAATTGATGGATGTATTCAGGTACAGAAAATTGCCCGCCCCTGAAGTGCATAAATTGAAAATGCTCGATGAAATTATGGCGCTGTTTGCCGATAAGAAATTTGTGCTGGTAGGCGACAATACCCAATACGATCTTTCGATCTATCTGTCGGTGGCAAAAAAGTATCCGTCCAATATCACACACATTTTTATTCGGAAGGTCGTAACGCTTCCAAATGAAGAAGAGATGGTGAAAGAACTGACGGAAACACTGTCCAAGGAACAGATTACGTTCCACTATGCGATGGAATTTTCACCCATTAAAGAACTCAAAGAGTGAAAAGTGACCTCTATTTTTCGCGTCTTGCAGAATTTATTAAATTAGTCCATGACTTCCTCCCACGCTCTTCACGAACAGCCTGCGACGCAAATCCCTGTAGCGAACCGCCGGATTCAATCTGTTGATATCTTACGGGGAATTGTGATGGTTATTATGGCCATCGACCACGTGCGGGTATACTCAGGTATGCCTGCAGGGGCTCCAGAAGCCGGGATCTTTTTCACCCGTTGGATCACCCACTATTGCGCGCCATCCTTCGCATTCTTCGCAGGCACCAGTGCCTTCCTGTACTATCGCAAAACAGGGAGCAAGAACGATCTCGTGCGGTTTCTCTTTACCCGAGGACTCTTACTGGTTGTTCTTGAAATGACCGTCGTTCGATTTTTCTGGACTTTCAATTTTGACTACGCCAATTTTACAATCACTGGTGTGATCTGGATGTTGGGATGGTCAATGATCTTACTTTCTGCGTTTGTTCGCCTTCGCGCCACTACCGTCGCAATCATTGGAATGGCTATTATTTTCTTCCAGCAGATATTTCTGTACGTCCCAAATATTTTTCCGGAGTCGATGCAAGAATCCGTTGCTAAATGGTGGGCGTTCTTTTATCCTTCCGCAGTTGCGGGTGAGCATGCCGTTGTGTTGAGCGGCGGGTCATCGGGTCTGCCGAATGTACTTGGGATTAGTGTGTTCTACGTTATCATACCGTGGGTAGGCGTAATGATGGCAGGGTATGGATTCGGTCAGATCCTGCTGATGGATCATGACAGGATGAAAAAAATCTGCGTCAGGATCGGACTCGCAGCAATCGCAATTTTCATAGCGGTAGCAACACCGATGATATTGCTGTTTGAGGATGCTGATACTCCATTCATCTTTAAGCTTTTAGGCCAACAGAAATATCCACCCTCTCAACTATTCATTCTAATGACGTTGGGACCTATCATCTTATTGGTGCCCTGGGCAGAACGTATAAAAGGTTGGGTTGCAGATGCTTTCAAAATTATTGGGCGCGTTCCGATGTTCTACTATCTCATCCATCTTTTACTCATCCACTTGTCAGCCTTTGCGCTGAATCAAATAGTCTACGGAAATATTCACCAGGATTGGTACGAGTCCGCCCCCTTCGTTCGCTTGGCTGAAGAAAATCGTTGGGGATTGCCATTGCTTTATCTCGTGTGGATAATCGATGTAGTAATTCTTTTCTATGTCTGCAAGTGGTACGCGACCTATAAATCGAAACATCGTGAGATTGGATGGACGAAATACATTTAAATGCAGAGAGTGGAAAGTGAAACGTGAAAAGATCACACCCGTAGCGGCTTGAGTCTGAACTTTTCACTTTTACCTTTTCATTTTTCACTTTTCCTGTAATTTCTGTCTGGCTTTTTCGACTAGTTAATGTATAAATCCAAGTACAATGGACTTGATATCGGGATTCTTTCTTTGGGTAGCGGAAGTCGCGGGCGTGAAATGGGTCAGGGCAGAGAACAATAGATGGATTAAGGTTGCCAAGGCGTTAGTTTTTTTGACGCTAGGCATTATCGCGACGATGTTGTTTTTTGTCGTCTTTGGCTGAATTACAATCCATCCATAACTCATAATTCAGGATTGCTCACCTCAGCGCCTAGCGATGAACTGGCTTTTAATCCATAATTCATAATTCATCATTGCTAGATGAACCGAAGCCTTTATTCCTTTGCGATCTTTGTTTCGGTGGTATATATCGTCGTAGCGCTAATACAGAGTGTTATTTATTTTCAACTTGGGAGGGAAACTTATTCACTGGATTCTTTTAAAGCCTGGTTTGCGTTGGGGAACCTCCTGTCGTTTCTCGGGTTAGCCTTATTTTTAAAGTATTGTCACTACCGGAAGTACCTGCTTGTATTTAGAACAGGCATCGTTACCGCCGTTGCAGCCCTATTTCAATTTATCGTCGTATTCAGCGCGCTAAATGGTGTCGTAGCAACGGGGACGTATTATGTCCCTGCTTACGTGCTGGCCCTGGTGACGGGTATGATTTTCTCTGCATGCATTATGTTTTCTGAAACCAGGAAACGATTTTGGCTCAGGTTAGCTGGACTATTTTCATTTGTCGTTGGTAGTTCACGTGAAATGATAACGGCCATGAAAGCGGTTGGAGGTGATCCCAAATACACTGAATATCCCGATGCTGGTCATAACATCTGGGACCGTGTAACCAAACAGCCTGGCCTGCTCGATTGGCCATTTGCCCAAAAGCGCGACTAACCAAATCCCTGCATCGTCCGCCTTATTCATATTTCAAAGTTTCGGCCGGCCTCGTCATAGCAGCCTTTAATGTCTGGGACAAAACAGATGCGAAAGCAATCAATAAGACGGCCAGGCCTGAGATCACAAAGGTCCAGACGCTGATCTCCATTCTATAAGGGAACGATTCCAGCCAATGGTCCATCAGCCACCAACCCAACGGGCAGGCTAGTGCGATAGCAATCAATACGGGCTGCATGAACCCTTTTGAAAGGAGAAGAATAATCCCTGATACATTGGAACCCAGCACTTTTCGAATTCCGATCTCTCGGGTTCGTTGCAATGTCATGAAGGAAGCAAGCCCCAGCAGACCAAGTGATGCGATAAAGATGGCGAGGCCGGTAAAAAGGGTAAACACCTGTCCGAAGCGATCGTCCCGTTCATATTGCCTGTTAAAAAACTGATCCAGAAAAAAGTAGTCTATTGGATTGCCAGGAAAAAAGTCGTTCCAAGGTTCCTCCAGTGCATCAATTACATCAAGATAATTTTCGGTTTCGAGCTTTATGGAGTAATATGATCCTGATGGGATAAGTCTATAAACGACGGGAATTACTTTTGCTTTAAGAGACATCTGATGATAGTCCTCGAGAACACCAGCGATTTGCATAGTGTCTCCTCCAAGCCGTACACGCTCTCCCAGGGCAGCTTGCGCGTCTTTAAATTCCAACGCTTTCAACAGGGACTCATTGATCAAAACCTTTTTGTTATCTGTACTGAATTGCCTGTCGAAGTTTCTACCGGCAATAACTTTGATCCCATACTGTGGAACGTGTTCGTAATCAAGTGCCATATTAGTGACCGTAATGAAACCCTCGGGTCCACCCGATGTTCTTCCAATATTTTGCGTCCAGTAATTCTCCACGCCAGGGATACTGGACGAAGCACTGATCCCTTTGACGCCTTTGATCCGAAGGACTTCAGTCTTGAATGATTCAAAGTGCTGTTGGTATAATGAATCAACGACATCGGGACCCTTCAAAATAAGTGTTTCATCAATATTAACCCCCAGGTCAAGTGTCTTCATATAATGTAATTGCTGATAGACGATGAGCGATCCACTGATGAGAAAAACTGATGCCACAAACTGAAAAATAACCAGGCCCTTTCTCAAGTAGGTTCCACGGGCAGAGGAGATCACCTTGCCCTTTAAGACGGCAATAGGTTTGAACGATGAAAGCACCAGGGACGGATAGAACCCAGACAAGAATGCACCCAGCGTAAACAATGCGCCTACCAGTAACCAGAATTCACGCCCGGAAAAGAAATCGAGCGGAATATTCCAACCCGTGAGAGACGAGAAAGTGGTCCACGAGAATCGGACGATGGCAATGGCCAACACAGCTGCAACCAGGTTAAGTGCAAACGATTCTGTGAGAAACTGACTGATCAGCTGTCCTTTGAAAGCTCCCACAACTTTTCTAACGCCGACTTCATTGGCCCTTTTAAGTGATCTCGCTGTTGCCAGGTTGATATAATTCACCCAGGCAATGAACATGATAAAAAATGCGATGATGTTTAACGCGTATACAGAATCGCCATCGCGGAGTTCTTTTGGCGAAGTCTCGTATAATAAATTGGAGTATAAGTGGATTTCTGTCAATGGTCTCAGGATGAACTCCTGTTTTTCATTGCCTTTGTCCCACTCCTCCTTCCTTACTTTTGTGAGATACACATCCCATTTATGCTGAAGGGCTTTTACGTCCGTCCCGGGCTTCAATAATACGAAGCAATAAAAATCATACCATCCCCACGAGGTCTCCGAGGCATTACCAGTGTTAGCGTCAAGCGTCTCGTATGAGATCAGGAAATCGAATTTGATGTGCGAGTTTTCAGGAACGTCCTGGAATACGCCAGTTACTTCCAGCGACAATTCTCCATTCGCATCGAGGCGCTTGCCTATGGGATCCACACCCTTAAAATACTTTTGAACAGTGCCTTCAGAAATGATGACTTTGTTAACGCCTTTCAGACATTCTTTTGGATTACCCGTCACGAGCCTGAAGTCGAATACCTTGAAAATTGAAGTGTCAGCAAATTGCGCCCTTTCTTCACGGAACGAAATGGGTTCCTTGCCAGGTTGTTTATAGGTGATGACGCCGCTGACAGGGCGAAAACGGGTATACTCCTCAACTTCCGGAAAGTTTTGTTTTAACGCAGGGCCTACTGCGGGAACAGCAACAGCGCTTTCAAAGCTGAGTTGTCCGTTTTGCCAGCCATTATACTGAATCCTGTAAATGTCGTTCGCGCGCGCGTGAAACGTATCAAAGCTTCTTTCATACTTCACGTACTGAATGATCAGTAAACTTGCTGCCATGCCTAATGACAAGCCAATGACGTTCAAAAAGGTGTACGCCTTTTCTCTTCTAAAATTGCGAAGAGCGATGACAATGTAATTGTGGATCATAAACACGCGGACTTGTGGTGTTGAAAATTTATTCCTCAATAGAATACCCGGTCTTGCAAACCTTATTGCATTCCAAATCAACTTTCTCTTCGCCAGCTTCTCTCCTACCGTTCTTGCGTCTCGATTAAATCTTTGAATGAGATCGCCTTCTATCTCTTCGTATAAGTGATCGGGACAAATGAGTTGAAGTAATTTTAAAGGCCAAACGACGTGGCGCTCATTCATATCCCTGATATCTTCAATTGTGGCACCATTTTCCAGAGCTCGATCCGGGTTTCTTTCATTACCCGTAGCATGGCCATTCCGGCGCTGGTGATGGTGTAAATTCTTTTGCGCCTGCCCCCGCGTTCCTTGGTTCCACCACCCATGCTTGATTTAATGTAGCCTTTGTCCTCCAGCCGGTAGAGTGTTACGTGAACGGCGCTAAGGTTCACTTCCCGTTTGAATTTAGTTTCAATTTCATCGGAGATCGCGGCGCCATAGGCCTCCTCCTGAAGTGCGGCCACCATGATTAAGATCAATTCCTCGAATTCGCCCAGGTAATCTTTTGACATATCCTTATGTTTTGTTAAGCAAATAAGCAAATAAGTTGGAAGGATGCAAGTTGAGAATTGGGTGATTGGGTGATTGGGTGATTTTTAAAATTTCGATTCTATTAATAACTTAGGAAGTAAAATATTTCTGTAAATATTTACTTTAAGCTGTCCAAGTCCCACGAAACCGTGCGGACCGGCGCTGTACCATCATATCTGACCATTCACCCAATCACTAAATCATCCAATCACCCAATTCTTAAATGATCGACGAAGAAACATTTATCAAAATGGCGCTTTCTTTTCCTGGCACTGAACGAAGGCCGCATTTCGAGAGAATAGGCTTTAAAGTAACCGGAAAAAGAATGTTTGCCACTTATTTGGCCGAGAATAATACGGCAAATATATTTTTGACGCCGAAAGAGCAAACTATTTTTTGTAGGAAGGACGCGGCAAACGTTCATGCCGTGCCTAATAAATGGGGCGAAAAAGGAGCGACAACTTTCGAACTCGACACCGTCCCGGAAGAACTCCTAAAGAAAGCTCTAACGTCCGCGTACAATGACGTATTAAAGCCTAAAACAACGAAAGCCAAAAAAAAACGCGGATAAGGAGAATTGTCAATTCTATTTAACGCTCACGTCATTGTTGATCTCAATCAAATGACCATCGGGATCTTTGAAATAAATCTGCTTTACCCCATCCACTCGGACTGTGGGTTCCTTGGCGGTACCAGGCCAATTCGTATACTCAACTTTATTTTTATCAAGGTTGACGATGAAAGCGTCAATGTTCTTCACGCTAAAACAAAGGTGATCATTGCGATCGCGTTCATACTCTTTCTTGACCCCTTCTATCAAATGTAGATGTCCGGCCGATCCAATCGAAAACCAGGTGTGCTTGCCATCGTGAAAGGGTTCTGGTATCTGTGCAAGGCTTAAGATATTCTCATAGAAAGCGGTACTTGTTTTGAGGTTAGTAACATAGACACCGATATGATTTAGCTTAACGGCGATGTCCTGATTGGCACCCGATTGAGCAAATACGTCTATGGAGGCAATCATTGCGCTGAGAATGAGGCAAGGGATCAGATTTTTCATGTTAAATGCTCGTTATTTGAGCTGAGTAAGGTAATATGTTATCGCTTAACTATACAACCGTTCAAGTACATTTATTGATCTGACGAACCATTTTCAAGGAAGACCAAAATGTGTTAGATCGACCGCCGAATAAAATATGCAACTATGAGTCGCCAGGTTCCTCTTTGGGTTCCTTGATCGAGGCAGGTTTGATCCCGGTATGATTCATCACGGCACGAAGTTCACCATAGGTGAAGTTGCCGTTAAGCTTAGTGTATAATTCTGACGAAGTAAATCCATGCTCCATTTCCTGGAGCGCCGTGGCTATCCTTTCTACGCGTTCCTGATCCATAAACTTAAAAATGCTGATGTGGCCACCTTCAACTGCTTTTGCCAGATGACTCTCGATCGTGCCTCGTACCAGGCGGCGCTCTATCGCGATCTCGTCAACTGTCAATCCTTGATTGGCCAATTCCAAGCTAATGTCATACGTGTTTTTCTCCTGAGTACCCTTCTTCTTGCGTCTACCCTTTTTCACTTTCACTTTTGATTTGCCATTAGGGGTCACTCCGATTTCAAGCTCAAGCGCAGCCCGAAGGCTGGCACGTTCAGTACTCAACAGGGTAAAATCAAATTCATCGTGCTGCTTAACAATGGTTTCAGCCATGTGAAATACTTTGTCAACTTCTTCAAACTTCTTCGTGAGCAACTGATCAAGATCTGCCAGGTCGCTCAGATAGCCTTTAACCCGTTTCACAGATCTCATCTCCTTCGTGTGATGTGCAAGCAGCTTCACCTGATCCCACAGCATCGCTCTGTAGTAATCACGTCCTTTCATGGTACGCACCAGAAAATCATCCAATTGATCTGCTTCTAACATTCTCCTTAACTGTTCCCTGAATTTCACAGTATTCTCACCCTCGGAAGAAAGGGAATCACTGATCTGCCTGAGCACGGATTTCATGTTCTTATCGTCAAGACTTGCTTCCTGATTGCCTTTCAGGATGTACGCAATTTCTTTAACCAGGTTATCGAAGTCGAACGTTTTGGCTACATGCCGCTTTAAGAATTCTTTTTGCTGCGATCTGATCTCTAGTTCCAGTTTTTCGGGTCGATTATGATGCGAGTCGAATGAGACGATTTGTTTGTCCGTGCTCACCACACGCGCATCGACCTTGGTTCTGAGCACCAATCCATCGAGTGAACGAAGGCGTGATAACGCGACATACACCTGCCCATCGGCAAAGGACTCCCCGACGTCAATAATCGCTTTATCAAATGTTAGTCCCTGACTTTTGTGAACCGTTATCGCCCATGCAAGCTTTATGGGATATTGTGAAAAGATGCCTGCAACCTCATCTTCCAATTCTTTGGTTGTGGCGTGGATATGATACTTCCTGTTTTCCCATAAGGCACGCTTTAAGGTATAAGGCTTATCAGAGCCAGCCATGTGCACCGTAATGTTATCTCCCGAAATGCGCTTAACGGTAGCGAGCTTGCCATTGTAATAGATCCCCTCTTCGCTATCATTTCGGGTGAACATGATCTGCGCACCTTCCCTAAGTTCCAGCCGTTGAAGTACCGGGTACATGCTTTCAGGAAAGTCATCTTCGATCAGCGCGTCAAAGAAATGTGATGCCGAATTCAATTCCTGCAAGGCGCGCATATTCATGCTATCAGCCTTATAGTTGTGGGTGGTGAGCGTGATGACTTCTCCCAGTTTTTCAATCTCTGATGCGGAAAGAAAATAGGTATTGAGTGTTTCAAGATCCTCTTTTGAAGGACTGTTAACCCTCAGTTTATTGAGTATGCTTATGAATGCGTCATCCCGTTGCCTGAAGATCTTATCCAATTCAATAAAAGTGAAGCCGTCACGTTGAAGCGCTTTTGATTCGAAGAACCATGGGCTGCCGTAATGTTGCTGCAGTCGTGCCTCTTCCTCGCGCTTTACAACCGGTGGGAGTTGGTAAAGATCTCCAATAAGTAAGAGCTGAACGCCACCAAAACCTTGTTTGAAATTACCTCTTACGGCGCGAAGCCGGTAGTCGATTGCATCCAGGAGATCAGCGCGAAGCATGCTGACTTCATCGATGATCAGCACATCGATCGAGCGCAGCACTTGCTTTCTTGTACTATTTAATGGATGCCGCCTGGCAAGTACACTTTCTGTATACCAGTTCGCACCTTCGGCGGCAGATTCCGCGTAAGAGCGGTCGGGAATAAACATCCCAAAGGGAAACAGAAATTGTGAATGAATCGTAGTGCCGCCTGCGTTGAGTGCTGCAATTCCCGTGGGAGCAACGATGGCGACCTGTTTGTGTGTTCTTAATACCAGGCTCTTCAGGAAAGTGGTTTTCCCAGTACCTGCCTTGCCAGTTAAGAAAATATGACGTCCCGTGCTGTTAATGAACTTCAGCGCCGTGTTCATCATTGGCGTATACGGAAAATCTATCGCACTATCAGGCTCCATTTCTACTCTTTGATCGAGCGAAAGTATGCAATTGGATCAATAACTATGGATTAAAAAACCTGATTAGTTTACAAGTTTTTTTCGATCGGATCAAAGACAGGA
>Ga0193753_10000595_pt1 | contig 35022 bp, 20 predicted proteins | sample H1c2metaG_FD_144925 | JGI IMG/M metagenome (GOLD analysis project Ga0193753, IMG submission 144925) | Soil microbial communities from a riparian zone of the East river system, Colorado, United States - H1c2 | ecosystem: Environmental > Terrestrial > Soil > Riparian zone | place: USA: East...
GCGCGGGAGTCGGCGACTCCTGCGTGCAGGATCTGGGAATGCAATTCAGATGCCAACGTCCGCTGACCACCTCCGTCCCTCCCTGAGCCACACCGATCCATCCGATCCGGGCGCGAAGTGCTCATTCCGTGGATGGTTCGTCCGGAAAATCGACACCGGGCCGCTGCCCGGAGTCCGGACGGACGCTGGAACCGCGCGCGACATGGGGGCGACAGGTGCACGCGACAGGCCCTCGGCAGCGGGCTAGGCTTGGGCCCGCCCATGAGTCGCCTGCCCGCCCAACCGCTGCCGGATCTGCCGCCTGGCACGCCCGCGGATCTGGAGGTCGTGGAGGAGCTGAGCCGTTCCCCCCGCGCCCGCGTCCTCCGCGTCCGAAGGCCCGGAGAACGGCAGGACAGCGTGTTGCGCATCGCGGAGAGGCAACAGGCCGGCGCGGACGCCGAGATCGCGCTCTTCGCCCGTGTCGCCGCTGCCGGGCTCGTCGCGCCGACGGCATGGGGGCGCACCGCGGACGGCAGGACCTGGCTGCTGCGACCCTTCATCGAGGGTCGGCCGTTCGCGGACGCGTTGCGCGAGGCCGGGAGCGAGGAGGTCGCGACGCGGGTGCGGCACCTGCTCTCCACGCTCGCGGCGCTGCACGAGGCCGGTTTCGTGCACCGCGACATCAAGTCGGCCAACGTGCTCGTCGGCCGCTCGGGCACCTTCCTCGTGGACCTGGATCTCGCCGACGTGGCGCACGGAACCGACGTCGCGCGAGAGCCGGGCGTGGCGCGCGCGACCAGCGCGGCGCGTGCGGCCGTCGCGCCGGGCGCGCGCTCCGCGCTGACCGGCGCGTCCGCGGGATCCCCGCTGCACATGGCGCCCGAGGTCCTGCTCGGACAGCCGCACACGCCGCGCTCGGACCTCTTCTCCGTCGGCGCGATGCTGGCGCTCGCGTTCTGCGGGATGCCCTCGGCGGACTTCCATCGCCACTTCCCCGCCCGCTCCTTCTGGCAGGCCTCGGGTCTGGATCCCGGGTGTCTGTCGGCCGAGCTCACCCCGCTGGTGCAGGCGCTGGTGCGCCGCCATCCCGACGACCGGCCGGCCTCGGCGCGCGCGGCCGCGGCACTCCTCCAGGCGGAGGACGAGTCGGCTGCACCCGCGGACGCGTCCGGGAGCCGGCTCGCGCCGCGCGGGCTGCCCTTTCTCGCCGGCCGCGAGGCCGCGCTGGCGCGGCTCGTCGGCGCGCCGCGGCCCGCTGCCGCGGACGACGCAGCGGGCTCCGGCCGCGCGCTGGCAGAAGGGGTCGCCAGCGGCATCGGGGGCGCGGAAGCGGACCGGGAGAGCGCACTCGTCACCGTGCGCGACCCGGAGGAATTGCCGGAGCTCGCGGACCAGCTGCAGCTCGCGTTCGCGCTGGCGGGGAGGCGCGCCGCGCTCGCGGACCGTCGCGCGCCACCTGACCGGCTCGTGGCCGCGCTGCAGGAGGCGCGGCTCGATGCCGTCGTGCTGACCGTGCAGGACGCGGAGGACGTCGAGCGCGCGCTCGCGCTCCTCCTCGCATCGGCAGAGCGGGGCCCGCGGCTCATCGCGCTCGCGGGCGCGGAGCAGGCGCGGGCCCTGAATGCCGCCATCAGGCAGCGCGACCTCGGCGCGGAGGCGAGCCAGCTCACGCTGGTGCCGTGGCCCCGCACCCCGCGCGGCGCCCTCGAGCAGCACCTGAGGCGGATCACTGGCGATGCCTCGCCGGGGACGACCGCCGCGCTCGCCGCGCACGCGCACGAGATCACGGCGGGCCGCCACGCGGATCTCGACCGGCTGCTCGCGAGCGCCGTGGAGGACGGCGTGCTCCGCGCCGACGGCGCGCTCTACACGCCGCTGCGCACGACCTGGCCTCACGCGCCGGCGCCCGAGGCTGCGCTCGCCGTCGAGTTCGGCGCGCTGGCGGAGGGGCCGCGCGGCCTGCTGGTCGCGCTCTCGCTGCTGGGCGCCTCCGCGGACCGCGTCACGCTGGACGCTCTCCTCGGCGAGGAGGCTCTGCCGGCGCAGCACGTCCTGCGCGCGCGCGGCATCCTGCGCGACACGGCGACCGGGGGCGTCCGCGCCGCGGATCCGCGCTGGCTGGAGGCCGCGCGTTGCAGCCTCGATGCGACCGGCACCGAGGGATGGACGCGCCGTTGCATGGCCGCGCTGGCAGCCCCGGTGCCGGCGCGCTCTTCCGCCGTCGCGCAGGCCGCGCCCGCGGACGCCGGCCTCGCTGCCGCCGCCGGCACTCGCGCGCGGACGACATGGGCGCGGCTCGCGGCGACGCGGGCGCGCAGCGATGCGGAGTGGGCCGAGGTGCTCGACGTCGCGGAGTGCGAGCTCGCCGAAGGCCGCGTGCCTGCCGCGCGCGAACTCGCCCAGATGGTGGGCGCCGGCCTCGCCACGCCGGGCCGCGCGACGGGGCGGCGCCTCGCGCTGCTCTCGGCGCGCCTGGAACTGGCCCAGGGCCGCGCGCGCGACGCGCTCGACATCCTGTCGCGCGCAGCGGGCGAGGATCTGGGCGACGCCTCGAACGAGGAGCTGCTCGTGGCCGCGCACGCCGCGGAGCAGGCGGGCCGGCGGCAGGATGCGCGCCGCTGGCTGCAGCGCGTGCTCGACGCGCCCGCCGGCCGCGCGCAGGAGCTGGACGCGCTGCGCGGTCTCGGCTACGCGGCATGGCTCGAGGGACGCTGGCAGGACGTGCTGGAGATGCTCGGTGACGCGCCGCTCGCCGGCGACCCGGATGAGCCGGCCGTCGCGCTGCTCAACCTGCGCGGCGTGGCGTGCGTGCGCCTGCAGCGCTGGCCCGAAGCGGAGGCCTGCTTCGCCGGCGCGCTGGCGCGCTGCGTGCGCGGCGGTGCGCCGCTCGCGCTGTCTCTCGCGCGGACGGAGCTCAACCGCGCGCTGCTCGACCGCCGCCGCGGGCGCCCGGCGCAAGCCGTCGCGGCGCTGCGGCGCGCCGAGGCGGCCTTCGACGTCGCGGGACACGTCGCCGGGCGGGCGCTCGCGCTGCACAATCTCGGCGTGCTGCACCGCGATCTCGGCGACCTCGCCGCGGCGCGCGCGCTGCTGCAGGATGCGCTGGCGCTGCGGCGGCGCACCGGCGACACGCACGGCGTCGCCGCGACGCTCGGCAGCCTGGCGCTGCTGCGGCTGGACGCGGGGCAGCTGGGCGCCGCGCTCGCGGAGCTGGAGGCTGCGCGCGCGCGGCTCGCCGGCGGCGCCTACGCGGCCGAGGCGGCCGTGCTCGAGCTGCACCGCGCGATGGCGCTGGCTCTCGCAGGCCGCCATGTCGATGCGGCCGGCACCCTGCTCGGCGTGGACTCCGCGTCACCGGAGCTGGTGGGAGCGGGAGCACCGGCGCCCGCGCTGCCCGCCGGTCGGGGCGCCGATCTGCCGGCCGGCGAGAACCTTTCCGGCGAGCAGCCCGCCCTGCACGCGCGGGCCACGGCGCTCGTGCGCGCGTGCGCGGGCGAGCTGTCCGGCGCACGGCAGGCGGCACGCCAGGCCTGCGAGGCCGCGCGCGCGGGCGGCGACGCGGCCGAGTCGTTCCGCGCGGCGGCGCTGCTCCTGGCGCTGTCGCCTGCGGACGGCGACGCGGTGACGGCGCTCGAGGAGGCGGCGCGGCAGCTCGGCTCGCCGGTGCGCGACGCCGAGCTGTCGTGGCGCACGGCGGCCGGCGGCGTTGCGGAACTGCGGGCGTGGCTGGCCGTCTTCGAGCGCGCCGGCCGCACGGACCTCGTGTGCGCGGTGGCGCGGGAGCTGGGTCTTGCGGCGGATGCCGCGGGCGACCTGACCGAGCGCCGCCGCGCCGCTGCCCGCGCTGCGGAGGCCACCGATGCGCTGGTCGAAGCGCTGCCCGCTGCGGCGCGCGAGGCGGCGCGGGAACGCATCGCGCGCTGGCTCTCGGGAGCGGCGCGCGGGGCGGCGGACCCGCGCGACGGCGGTGACGGCGGTGACGGCGAAGAGCCGCGCCAGGAGCGCCCGCCCGCGGGCGTGGACGTCGCCTGGCTGCTGACCTGCAGCCGCCGCATGGCGGCCGAGGACGACCTGTCCGGACTGCTGCTCGGCATCGTGGACAGCGCCCTGGAGCTGACCGGCGCGCGCCGCGGCCTGCTCGTGCTGCTCGAGGGCGAGGCCGTGTCGGTGCAGGTCGCGCGCGGCATGGACCGCGCCGCGATGCCGGAGGACGAGGTGCGCTTCTCGCTCACCGTCGTCCGCGACGCCGTCGCCACGGGACGCGCGGTGGTGACCACCGACGCGGCCGCGGACAGCCGCTTCCGCGGCACGCAGAGCATCGAGTCCTTCGGGCTGCGCTCCGTGCTGTGCGTGCCGCTGAGGCTGCCCGCGCCGCTGGGCGGTGCGCTCTATCTGGACAACGACCAGCGTGCCGCGGCCTTCGACGCCACGGACGCCGAGCGCACGGGCTGGCTCGCCGACCAGGCCAGCCTCGCGATCGCCAACCTGCGCCGGCGCGCGGAGGCGGAGCGCGCCGCCGCCGAGCTGACCGCGCGCCACGCGGAGCTGCAGGTGCAGCGCACGGAGATCGAGTCGCTGAACCGCCGGCTCGCCTCGCGCGTCGCGACGCAGGAGCAGGAGCTGACCACGGCCCGCACGCTGCTGCGCCAGCGCGGATCGGTGTCTCCCGCGCCCGGCATGGTCGGCGACAGCGAGGCGATGCAGCGCGTCTACACGCTCATCGACCGCCTCGGGCCGACGGAGCTGCCCGTGCTCGTGACGGGGCCGTCGGGCACCGGCAAGGATCTCGTCGCGCGCGCGCTGCACTCACGCAGCCGGCGCGCGGACAAGCCGCTGGTCATCGAGAACGTCGCCGCGCTGCCGCCCACGCTGCTCGAGAGCGAGCTGTTCGGGCACGTGCGCGGCGCGTTCACCGGCGCGGACCGCGACCGTCCCGGCCTGTTCGCCGAAGCCGACGGCGGGACCTTCTTCCTGGACGAGATCGGCGACATGCCGCTCGAGCTGCAGGCCAAGCTGCTGCGCGTGCTGGAGACCGGCGAGGTGCGCCCCGTCGGCGGACGGCGCAACGTGCGCGTGGATGTCCGCATCGTCGCCGCGACGCACCGCGACCTGCCCGAGCGCGTGCGCGACGGCGCGTTCCGGGAGGACCTCTTCTACCGCCTCAACGGCGCGGAGATCCGCCTGCCGCCGCTGGCCGAGCGCCTCGACGACATCCCGCTGCTCGTGGCGTCCTTCCTGGAGCGGCTCAACGGCAAGCACGGCACGCAGCGCGCGATGAGCGAGCCCGTCGCGCGCGCCCTCGCGCGCCGGGCGTGGCCCGGCCAGGTGCGCGAGCTGGGCAAAGAGGACTCGCGCCTGTACTTCCTCTCCGGCGACGCGATCGACGATCCGTCGCTCGTCCGAGCGCCCGTGGCCGCCGCGCCCGCCGCGCGCGGAGGCGACGACGCCGGCCAGGGCGGCCCCGTCTCGCTGCGGCTCGAGGATGCCGAGCGCGTGGCCGTGCAGCGCGCGCTCACCGCGGCGGGCGGTCGCAAGGACAAGGCCGCCAGGCTGCTCGACATCTCGCGCGCCGGCCTCTACGCGAAGCTGGCGCGCCTCGGGCTCGCTCCGGACGGCGGCGAGAGCTGAGCGGTTTCCGCGCGCGGCGCGCGCGGCTCGATCAGTAGGGCAGCGGGAAGCTGAAGCCCGCCGGCACCGGCAGCACCGCGCCCTGCGCGAAGCCGGCGAAGGCGATGTCGAGGTACGGGCCGCCGGGCAGCCCGACGCCCGTCACGAGCGCGCCCGAAGGTGGCAGCGCGAGCAGCGGCGCGACCTGGAAGAGCTGGCCCCACGCGGGCAGCAGCGCGCCGGCCGGCAGGCTCAGGCGCAGGGGAAGCTGGAGCGCGGGCCCCGCGCTCACGACGAAGGCGGCGCGCAGCTCGTCGCCGCTGTCCACGAAGCGGTCCAGGCTCAGGCCGGGTGGCAGCTTGCCGAGCGGGAGCACCGCGCCGCCGGCGCTCGCCGGCGCGAGCAGGTGCAGCTCGGTCCCGTCCTTCGGCGCCGCATCGGGCACGGACTGGAGGAAGATGCTGGCGCCCGCGCGCAGCAGCACCGGCTGCGTCTTGAATCCCGGCAGGAGCAGCTCGCCCGGGCCGGTGCCGTCCGCAGCGGTCGCGTACAGGCCGGCGTCGGCGCCGTGCGGATCCACCACGAAGAGCATGCGCTCCGCGAGCGGGTCGAGCTGCGCGGAGAGGATCTCGAGCTCGCCGGGCACCAGGAAGGGCGGCACGGTGTCGCCGGAGGTGAAGGTCGCGTTCTGCAGCACGGGGCCGCCGCCGAGCGTGCCGAGGTGCGCCGTGTAGAGGTCCGCCGCGCCGACGGCGCCGCCGCCCGCCTCGCCCGCGACGAAGGTCAGCACGCTCTGGCTCGCGAAGCCGAGGATGCCCGCGTTGTCGAGCGTGTCGGTGAAGTACGTGTTGGCGGTGAGCTGCACCGGCGTCGGTGGGGGCGGACCCGGCTGCGGCACGGCCTGCAGGAAGATCTCCTTGCTGCCGCCGACGGTCTGGCGCCACGCAGCCAGCTTGCCGTCCCCGGACAGGGCGAGCAGCGGACCGAGCGGCGAGAGCAGAGCGGGAGCGTCGATCGCGACCGCATCCGGCGTGAGCAGCACGGCGCTGCCGGCGGGAGTCACCACGTGCAGGAGCCCGAGCCCGCCGGGCGCGCTGCTGAGCAGCGCGAGCGACAGCCCGTCGGCCGAGAGCACCGTCTCGGGCGACAGCGTGTCGCCCGTCCCGACGGTGAGCGCGACCGGCTGGGCCAGCGCGCTGGTGCCCGACGCCTGCAGATCCGCGCGCCAGAGCCTCCCGTCCGCGAGGAACCAGGCGCGGCGCGAGGAGACGCGCAGCGAGTCCGGCTGCACGTCCAGCGGCGGCAGCGCGGCGGTGAGGTCGACGGCGGGGAAGGCCGCGCTGTCCGCGAGGTCCACCAGCAGCACGTTGCCGCCGGCGGCAACCGAGGTGGCGAGCAGCGCGCGGCTGCCGTCGGCGGCGAGGGCGAGCGTGGACAGCGCGCCGGGCGTCACCGCGGCGGCCGACGGCATCCCGTCGGACGCCACGTGGAGCAGCACCGTCGCGTCGCCGAAGCCGAGCAGGAACACGCTGCCGCCGCCGGGCAGCCGCGCGTGCGGCGCGGGCGAGCCGACGCCCGCGAGAGACGGCAGGTCGAGGCGCAGCCGGTCGCGGAAGGTGCGTCCCGCGACATCGAGCGGCAGGAAGCTCAGGCCGCTGCCGAGGAGATGCGCGGAGCCCGCGGTCGCGGACCACAGCTCGTACACGCCGAGGCCATCAGCGCGCGCGATGGTCGTCGCCTGTGCGCCGGCGGTGGCAGGGAAGATGCCCGCCGCCAGCAGCGGGAGCAGGGCAGCCCGCAGCAGCGCAGCGGGTCGGGAAGACGCGGGTCGGGCGGAGTCATCCACGTGGCGAGTGTCCGGAGGTGGGAAGCCCGGCGGCGGGGCGTGACGGGGCGGCAATCCATGGCGCGGCTCGCCAGCCTGGACCGGCGGCGCCGAGCGTCTCTACGCACTTGGCGTGCCGTGCCTGCGCGAAGGGCCGGACGTCCTGCCTGCGCCGCGCGCAGCGCCCTGCGGCGAGCGATGTGCCCGCGACACCCGTCGGCGTCTCGTGCCGCGTGGTGTCGGCGCGCCCGCGCGCCGGATCGCGGCGGCGGCGGTGGGTGCGAGCGGGGCCGCGGCGGTGAAAAGTCCGCAGCGGCTCGATCTCGCGGCGAGCCATCCCCGGAGGCGGCGTGTTGTTGACGCGTGTGTCGGGCTCCTTCGCGGGCCTGGCGCCGACCGTGGCCGCGTTCGGGCGCGATGAGATCGCGCGGCGCGCCCGGCTCCTTCCTCCCGCATCCGGAAGCCTGCTCATGAACCGTCACCCAGTCTCCCTGTCATCACCCCGTCGCTCCGTCCGGCTCGCTGCCGCGGGTGCGGCCATCGGACTGCTCGCCGGCGTCCTCGCCGTCAACACGTACGCCGCCAGCGGAGGCGGCAACAAGGATGAGGTCGTGCAGCAGTTCCTCGCGAGCACGGGGGAGGACGCCGACGCCACCGCGGTCGTGGAGTTCACCGACAAGGGCGACGACGCGATGACCTTGTCCGTGGAACTCGAGGGTCTTCCTGCCGGGGACTACGACCTCTACGTCACCGACCTGATCGTGCCCAAGGGCACGCCCATCACGGTGGATGGCGAAGGCCATGGCGAGATCGAGTTCGCGACGCCGCAGGACGGCAGCAAGCCGCCGTTCAACTTCCCGGTCGTCGACCAGGCCGTCGAGATCCGCCAGGGCGCGACGGCGTTCTTCACGGACACGCTCAGCGCGGACGGCACGGGTGACGTCGGCGACGGCGACAAGACCAAGTCGGAGGTCAACTTCGTCAACCCGAACGTGCTCGACACCGTGACGCCGGGCGTGGACTTCGACGCGAAGGGCAGCCTCAAGTACGAGGCCTCCAAGACGAAGATCAAGCTCACGCTGAAGGTCGACAAGCTCGACCCCGGCACTTACATGATCCTCGTCGCGGGCGTGCCCTCGGGCGTGCTGACGACGGCAGACAGCGGCCCGGCCGAGGTGGATTTCCAGGACCCGCTGGCATCCGGCAAGACGCTGCTCACCTTCAACCCGCTCGGACAGCAGGTGGACATCGTGACGGGCACGACCACCGTCCTGACTGCAGTGCTGCCGGCCCCGAACGATGATTCGGGCGTCAAGGCGCCGAGCAGCGCCAAGAAGGCCGCGAAGGATCTCGGCAAGACCAAGGCCGACTCGCTGCAGATCAAGCTGCTCAACAGCGGCGTGCAGTTCGGCGCGGAGGGCGAGGCCACGCTCACCCAGACGACGACCCAGCTCCAGGTCACGGTCACGGTGAACGACGTCACGCCCGGCTCCTACGACCTCCTCATCGCCGGTGTGTCCGCGGGCACCTTCGTGGCGGGCGCCGAAGGCTCAGGCGAGCTGCAGTTCAGCATCCCGTCCGATGAAGGCGAGGCGGTGAAGGGCCAGTTGATGGAGGTGCGCCTCGGGGCCGACACCGTGCTCGAGTCCATTGTCCCGACCTCGGTGCAGGCCGCGCTCGGCTCCTTCAAGAAGGAGACCTTCAAGGAGAACAAGGTCACGGTCAACCTGGTGAACATGGGGCTGGACCTGGATGCGATCGGCACCCTCGCGTGGAAGCTCAAGGGCAACGGCGACGAGGAGGTCGTTGTCGATGTGAAGGACCTGCCTGAGGGCACCTACGTGATAAAGGTGAACGGCACGCCCAGCGCGGCGTCCTTCGTCGTCTCCGACAAGGGCAAGGGCAAGCTCACGTACGCGACTGTCGCGAAGGGCAACAAGGTGCTGCTGGACTTCGAGCCGGTGAACGCGATCGTGGAGATCGTCGACAGCGTCGATCAGGCACTGCTCAAGGCCGTGATCGACGTGCCAGGGACCTGACCACCGCGCGACGGCCCCGGCCGTCGCACGGCCGGCCCGACGGCGACTCGCCTGCCGCCTTCGGTCCACCGGCCCGCACGGGAGCCGGCGGCGCGTGACCCACACGCGCCGCCGGCTTCCTCGTTCGTGTCCGGAACGTGGACACCGTGTGCGCAGTCCGGGCACAGCGCACCGTCCGCCGCCGCCAGCTCGCGGCGCTCTCGGGTCACGCACCGCGTGATCGGGCCGTTTTCGCATCGGGGGCGCACTGGCACGGCATGTGAACTGCATCTGGCGTCCCTCCTCCCCGGATGCACCGCCATGACCGTCTCCCGAGTTCGCACGTCCCTGTTCCATTCCCACCGCGCCGCCGCCACCGGCGCCGTCCTCTCCCTGCTCGTCGCACTGCTCGCCGGTGACGCCCCCGGCAAGAGCGGCGGTGGCGGCGGCGATCAGGTGGTGATCCAGTTCCTCGCCGGGACCGGCCAGGATGCGAACGGCACGGCGCGCGCGCGCTGGCGCGACAAGGGCGACGGCACGCTGGACTTCAGCGTCGAGCTCGAGCACCTGCCCGCGGGCGCCTACGAGCTGTTCATCACCGACCTCTCCAGCCCGAAGCACGGCCTCGTCGTGGACGGCACCGGCCACGGCGAGGTGGAGTTCAAGACGCCCGCGGACGGCTCCAAGCCGCTGTTCGACTTCCCGGTCTTCGACCAGCTCATGGAGGTGCGCCAGGGCGCCACCGTGTTCTTCTCCGACACCTTCGGCGGCGCCGGTGGTGGCGGCGGCGGCGGAGTCAGCGGCGACAACACCAGGACCGAAGCCTTCATGGTGAACGTCGGCCCGGACTTCAACGCGCAGGGTCGCCTGCGCTACGAGGCCAAGGGCAGCAAGACGAAGTTCTCGGTCGAGGTCGAGAAGCTCGACGCCGGCACCTACACCCTGCTCGTCGCGGGCTCGCCGGTCGGCGAGCTCGTCACGACCGGCCCCGCGTCCGTGGAGCTGGAGTTCCAGTCCCCCGTCGAGCCGGGCAAGACCCTGCTCAACTTCGACCCGCTCGGCGCGCAGGTGGACGTCACGCGCGACGGCGTGACCTGGCTCACGGGCGTGCTGGCGGGCGCCAACTCGTCCACCGGCACCAAGCCTCCCGGCAAGGCCGCCAAGGGCTGCAAGGACCTGGGGAAGGGCAAGGCCGATGCGCTGCTCGTCTTCCTCGCGAACACCGGCCTGCTCTCCGGCGCGCAAGGCACGGCGAAGCTCGCCCAGGGCGGCGAGACGGAGTGGGAGGTGGAACTGGAGCATGTCCCGGCAGGAAGCTACGGCCTCGCGGTGAACGGAGCCCCCGTCGGCACGCTCGTGGCGGACGGGACCGGGCACGCGCAGCTCGACTTCAGCACCTCGCCGGGCAACGGCGTGCTGGACCTCTCCTTCGCGGTGAAGGGCCAGCTCGTGGAGATCTCGTCCGGCTCGGGCGTGATCCTGAGCGCGGTGTTCCCGATGTCGGTGCAGGCGGCGCTGGGGAGCTTCTCGCAGGAGACCTTCAAGGCCGGCAAGGTGAAGGTCAACCTGGTGAACGCGGGCGTCGACCTCGACGCGCGCGGCACCGCGACCTGGAAGCTGGCGGGCAGCGGCGGAACGCAGCTGCTCGTGCAGGTGCAGGACCTGCCGGCCGGCAGCTATCGCGTCCAGGCGGTCAAGGACTCCGTCACCACGGTCAGCGCCGCCGCGCTCGTCGTGAGCGCCCAGGGCAAGGGCAAGCTGGTGCTGGCCAGCGTGCCGAAGGGCTCCGCGCTCCTGCTCGACCTGGATCCGGTCGGCGCGCTCCTGCAGGTCACGGATGACCTGGGCGCCGTGCTGCTCCAGGCCTCGCTCGACGTGCCCTGATCCCGGAACGTCCGGTGCCCGCCGGCGTCGCGCGACGCCGGCGGGTGCCCGCTGCCGGCGCACCGCGCGCCGGGCGCCGCCGCCGCCGCGCGCACCTGCCCCGCGGGCGGAGTGCGCGCTTTTCGCCATGGATTGGTCTCGCCCCGGTTCGCGCGCGCCCCGCTACGTTGCCGCGACGCGTGGCCGCAATGCCGGTCGCGCGTTCCGGAGCTCGTGCGGACTCTCCACGCCGCGCCCGTGGTTCCCGGGACCGCCGGTCATTCGCCGGAGGCTCGTTCTTTCCAACCCACGAGACACTCCGTCATGACCACGAAGCGGCTTTCCCTGACCACGCGCGATGAAGTCGAGGCCGTCGCGTCCCCGGTGCGCATGGAGATCATCCGGCACCTGCAGTCGCACGGACGTTGCACCGTGGGCGAGCTGGCCAGCCTCATGCGCCGCTCCGCGGACTCGCTCTACTACCACGTGCGGCGCCTGGCCGAGGCGGGCGTGCTGGAGCGCGTCGGCTCGCGGCCGGCGGGACGGCGCGAGGAGGCGGTGCTCGCGCTGTCCGCGGACGGCCTCACCTTCGCGGTGGAGGAGGCGGCGGGCGCGGGCGCGGAGGCCGCGATCCGCACCACGCGCGACATCCTGCGCGAGGCCGAGCACAACCTGCGCCGCGCCGTGGAGCGCGACCCGGCCGGCGCGCACGCCAAGGACATGCCGGTGGTCGCGCGGCTGCGCAGCCGGCTGGACGAGGCCGGGCGCGCGGAGGTGCGCGCGCACCTCGACGCGATCTCGGAGATCTTCATCGCCCGCAAGGGCGACGCCGCGGGCACGCTGCACGAGCTGACCATGCTGCTGGTCCCGCTGGACGAGGCCGGCCCCGGCGCTGATCGACGCGCGCGGCCTACCTGCTGAACGGCACCTTGCCCTGCCGGCTGAACGGCAGCTGCAGCGTGCCGAAGACCGAGCCGAGCGTCATGGTGCCGCCGAAGTCGTAGGTCGCGTCGCCGCCGGACAGCATCGCGAAGGTCGCGAGGCCGAGCTCGGAGGGCTTGAACGTGAAGCGCAGCCGCAGCGTGTCCGGCGCGCCGCCCGCGAGCGGCAGCGCGGCGTCCACGCTCGCGGACGCGACCGCCGTGTTCCCCAGCTTGAGGTCGTACGCGAGGTGCGAGAGGTTCACCGCGAAGGCGTTGGTGTTGAGGATGGCGATGTCGAGCACCGCCGTCGCCTCCGCCATGGAGAGCGACTCCCAGCGCAGACCGCTCAGCGCGACGTCCGGCACCGCCGGGATCGGGAAGCTGCCCTTGTGCTCCAGCGGCAGCCGCACGTTGCCGACGGTCGGCGCCTGCACGTTGACGCGGATCGTGGCCAGGTAGTCGACGACGCTGCCGCGTTCCAGGTCGTTCGTCTCCGCGAGCAGCGACTGGAAGCCCACGTGCGCGATGACCGGCAGCGTGCTCGAGCCGTGCGCCGGGATGGTGCGCGCGCCGCCGACGTCCGAGCCCTTGGCGAGGTTCGTGCCGTCCGAGTCGATCACGTACTCGAAGCGCATGAGCGGCAGGTCCACGTCGTACGGGTTGCCGATCACCACGTCGAAGGCGAGGTTCACGCCCGTGAGGTCGAGGCCCTGCAGCGTCGCGTTCGCGACGTGCGCCTCCGGCCGGGCGACCAGGCCCTGGAGCTGCGCGCAGCCCGCCGCGAGCAGCAGCGGGGAGAGCAGCGGGAGCAGCAGCGCGCGGGCGGAGCGTCGGAGCATGGGAGGCACCTGTGGGGGCCGGTCGGGAAGCGCGCGCATTCTGCACCGCATCCCCGCGGCTGAACCAGCCGGGGCGGCGCGCGACTCGACCGCGTGCGCCCGGGCCGGCCTCTCGCTAGAGTGTCGCGCGGTCGGCTGGCAGGAGGCGTCGTTCATGCTTTGGTCTGCGCTCGTGACGCCGTTCCGCGAGGTGGACGGCGCGCCGGATCTCCCGGCGATGGCGGCCCTCGCGCGCTTCCAGCTCGATCACGGCTGCGACGGCGTGCTGCTCTTCGGCAGCACCGGCGAGGCGCTGGCGCTCCGGGACGACGAGCGCGGGCGCGTGCTGGATGCCGTGCTGGAGGTGGCGCGCCCGGAGCAGGTCATGGTGGGGCTCGGCGCGGGCGGGCTGGCCGACGTGCTGGCCCGCGCGCGCGAGGCCGGCGCGCGCGGCGTGCGCGACCTGCTGCTCGCGGACGCACCGTACAGCGGCGCCAGCAGCGCGGCGCTCCGCACGCGCTGGCACGAGCCCGTCGCGCGCGCGCTGCCCGAGTCGCGTCTCTTCCCGTACGCGGCGCCCTCGCGCACCGGCACGGAGCTGCTGCCGGACGACCTCGCGCGGCTCGCCGAGGATTGCCCGAACGTCGCCGGCGTGAAGGACGCCACGGGCCGCCTCGCGCGCATGCTGCGCGTGCGCGAGCTGTGCGGCGAGGACTTCTCGCTCCTCTGCGGCGACGACGCGGTGCTGCGCGACGCGCTGCTGGACCCGCACATCCGCGCCGACGGAGCCATCTCCGTCCTGGCCAACCTCGCGCCGGCCGCGGTGCGGGCGCTGCACGACGCCGGCCGCGAGGGCCGCGCCGTCCGCGCCCGCGAGCTGCACGACGCGCTGCTGCCGCTCCTCGGCCTCGTCAACGTGACGGCCGTGGAGGACCTGCCGCTGCGCGGCGAGGTGCATGCGGTGCCGCAGCGCAGCCGCGACCCGGTGCCGCTGAAGGCCGCGCTCGCGCGCTTCGGCGCCTGCGAGGCCACCGTGCGCGCGCCCCTGGGGCCGATGGGCCCGCGCGGCGGCGAGCGCGTCGCCTCGGTGCTGGAGAGCGTGGCCCGCTTCCACGCCGACGTTCTCGCTCCGCTGGGAGCGGCCTTCGGCGGTGCGGCGGCCCTCGCGCAGCGAGCGCCCGCGGCCCGCTCGTCCAACGAGGAGCTGGCCGGGTCGTGCTGAGCGAGGCGGACGGTCTCTCGGGCGCGGCGCCGCTCCACGTCGTCAAGGTCGGCGGGGCGCTGCTCGGCGACGCGCGCGACCTGGCGCTCGTCGCGCAGGCGATCGTCGGGCGGCGGCGGCGCGGCGAGCGGCTGCTCGTCGTCGTGTCCGCGCTCAAGGGCGTGACGGACGCGCTCGAGCGCGCGACGGCGCTCGCGCTGGACCCGCGCTCCGGCAACGAGATGGTGCGCGACGCGCTGCAGCGCCTGCGGCGCCAGCACGAGGAGGTGGCGGGCGCGCTGCCCGCCATGTCCGCCGCGCTGCTGCGCATGCAGCCCGTGTTCGACGGCGTGGAGCGCCTGCTCACCGGCATCCGCCTCACGGGCGAGCTCACGCCGCGCACGCGCGACCTCGTCATGGCGCACGGCGAGCGCCTCTCCGCGCCGCTGCTCGCGGCGGCGATCCTCGCGGCAGGCGCCGACGCGCGCGCCGTCACCGCGGAGGACGCGGGCCTGCTCGCCGTCGGCCCGTTCGGCATGGGCGCGTGCGACGTCGCCGCGAGCCGGCCCGGGCTGGAGGCGCTGCGCCACGAGCTGTTCGACCGCGCGCTCGTGCTCACGGGCTTCTACGGCGTGAACGCCGGCGGCGACGTCGTGCTCTTCGGGCGCGGCGGCAGCGACTACACGGCGGGCGTCGTCGCGGCCGGGCTGCGCGCCTCCGGCCTCGAGCTGTGGAAGGACGTGCCGGGCTTCATGACCGCCGATCCGCGCGAGGTGCCCACGGCGCGCCTCGTGCCGGAGCTCTCCTTCGACGAGGCGTGCGAGCTCGGGCTCTACGGCGCCCGCATCCTGCACCCGCGCTGCCTCGACCCGCTGCGCGGCCTGCCGGTGGTGGTGAGCGTGCGGCCCGTGAGCGCCGTGGACACGGTGGGCACGCGCGTCGTCGAGCGGCGCGCGGACCGGCCCTCGGCGCCGACGGCGCTCACCGCGCGGCGCGGCGTGGCGCTGGTGCGCGCGCAGGCCGCGTCCATGGTCAACGAGGCGGGTGCTGCGGGGCGCATCCTCGCGGCGCTGGGCAACGCGGGCATCAACGTGGACGCCGTGGCCAGCTCCATGACCTCGCTCTCGTGCAGCATCGACGGCAAGGACACGGCGCTCGCGCGGCGCGCGCTGAAAGTGCTGGAGAGCCCGGCCGCCGGCGGCACGCAGGTGTCCATCACGGACCGGGTCGCGCTGCTCGGCCTCGTCGGCGACGGCATCGGGCGCGGCGCGGCGCACGAGGCCGCGCTGCTCGCGTGCCTCGCGCGGCTTGCTGTGCCGGTGGAGCTCATCTGCCGCGGGCCCGGCGACGTCGGCGTGTCGTGCGTCGTTCCCGAGGAGCGGCTCCAGCAGGCGCTCGCCGCACTCCACGAGACCTTCTTCGGGACCGCGCGGCCCGCCGCGGCTGCAGCCAACGACCCGGCGCCGCGCGATGCCGCGCGGGAGGCCGCGGCTCAGGCGCCCACGGCCTCGCCACCTTCGTCGCAGCCGCCGTCACCGTCACCGTCGGCCTCGGCGCCATCGCCGTCGCCGGGAGCGGCTTCGCGGACGATGTCGCCGCGCTCCACCGAGGCGCGCTCGCCGCGCGCCTGAGCGCGCGCACGCGCCTCGCGCAGCCGCTCGAAGGTCGCGTCGATGCGCTCCGCGAGCCTCCCGCGCGCCCGCTTGAGGATCATGCCCACCTGGTTGCGCGGCAGCCGCAGGTCCTCCGCGATCGCGTCGTAGGAGAGCTTGTCCACCTCGCGCGCGAGCAGCACGCGCCGCTCGCGCTCGGCCAGCTCGTGGAAGCACTGGTTGACGACGATGAGGAAGGTCGTGCCGCTGCGCTCGAGCAGCTCCGACTCCTCGCGCTCCGCGATGAGCGTCGCGGGGTCCGCCGAGTCGCCGAGGAAGCGCTCGCCCCAGATCGCGTGCCGGGCCTGCGCGCGACGGTACTGGCGGAGCTGGTTGAGCGCGTCGTTGCGCATGGACGTGTGCGCGAAGCCGAGGAAGCGGAGCACTTTCGGCTGGTCCTTGCGCAGGTCCACGAAGAGGCGCGCGAAGAAGGCGGCGACGAGATCGTCGGGGTCCAGCGCGAGGCCGAGCTGGCGCGTGAGGCGCCGCGCGATGGCGTGCGTCCGCACCTGGCTGATCTGCACGAGCACCGTGAATGCGTCGGCGCTGTCCTGCTCGCGGAAGTGGTGCAGCAGGTCGCAGGCCGCGAGGTCCACGTGCCGGTCGTCGCGCGGGTCGAAGGGCACCGGGAGCGCCATGTCGGGCCGGCCGCAGACGCGCCGGATGTTGCGCACCAGGTAGTCCGTGTCGTCCGCCGGCCCCTTCAACGACACTCCCGCGAGCGACGCGTGGACTCGCCCGCGCGCGGACGGAGCGCTCCCGTGCGCGCCGCCCGCAGGCGAGCCCGAGCCCTGCCCGGCCCGGTCATCGCGGGCGCGAGCTTAACGCCGGCGCCCCGCGCGGGGCGAGTCCCGCCCGACGGTCGGCGGCCGATCGCGACACCGCGAGCGACGGCGCCCGCGGCATCGCGACGCCGGATGGCTCACGGGATGAGCAGCCCCAGGCCGTTGCTCGATGCGAAGCCGTGGGCGGCACTGCCGTCCGGGATCCACATCTGCATGTAGAGCTGGAAGCCGGACGGGAGCGCGGCGGGCAGTACCGCGGGCAGAGCCAGCGAGCCGGCCGCGCTCACGGGCAGCCCGGGCAGCAGGAGCATCGGCGCCGGGATCATCGTGCCGCCCTTGAAGGGCACGTTGGCCAGCGCCACGCCGATCACCAGGGCGGCGGCCGCGCCGGGCTTCGCGTCGCTGAGCGTGATCGTCACCATCGAGCCCGCCTCGGCGGTGCCTGTCCCGGTCAGGACCGGGGAGCCGTCCGCGCCGGCGAAGGTCGCACCCAGGTCGGTCCACGGGTTGGGCACCGCGGCGATGTCCGTGCCGTGCAGGGGGCCGGCTGCGCCGCTGCCGCCCTTGGTGCTCGGTGAGATCGGTCCGCTTCTCTCGATGCCGCCGACGCCGTCGCTTCCGACCTGCGCCGGCGGCCGGCCGGACCCCTGGGTCAGGACACCCTTCGCGAACAGCGAGGCCGGGGGCAGGCCGCCCGTCAGGGTGAGCAGCGCGAGCGAGGTGCGGCAGAGCAGGGCCTTGATTGCAGGCTTCATGTCAGGAGTCCCCGTGCCCGGGATCGGGCAGGACGGCAGCGGAGGATGCAGAGGTCAGGCGCACCGCGGCGTGCGAGGCGCGAGGCAGGGCGGGGGCGTCGGCCTCCGCGTCGGTCGGGCTCCCCGCGCGGGGCGCGGGGAGCAGGTGCGTGAAGCCCACTTCGGCGGCGAGCGCGGCGAGCTCGTCCGCAAGCCAGGCGCCCACGCGCTCGCTCGGGTTGCGGAGCTGCAGCGTGCCGAGGTCGCCGGCGTACCGCGCGAAGCGCGTCGCGTCGCCGAGGCGGGCAGAGGCGTAGCAGAGGTTCATCACCCGCACCGGATCGTCCGGCCATTCCTTGCCGGCGGCTTCCGCGGCGGCCAGCGCGTCGGCGTGCCGGTCCTGGCGCAGGAGCGCGAGAGTCAGGTTGCGCGAGGCGTTCTGGCGGGTGCGCGCGGCCAGCGGCTGCTCGAGCAGCGGGCGCAGGATGGCCTCCGCCTGCCCCGGCTTGCCGCCGTGGATGTGCGCGAGGCCCAGGGCCACCTGCTGGCGGCCGCTGGTGCCTTCGATCTCCGCGAGCTTCTCGAGGCAGGCGTGCGCATCCTGCAGCGCGGTGCCCGGCTCGGGGCGGGTGAGCGCCACCGCGTCCACGTCCGGAGCGCCGACCACGCCCGCGAGGCGATGCGCCATCTGGCGCAGGTCGCCGCCGACCTGGTCGCTGCGGCGCGGCACGGCCGCGATGAGCGTGCGGCTGGTGAAGCCCGGCGCGACCACGAGGCAGGCCTTGGCCATCTCGTAGATCAGGTCGGCCAGCTTGCGGCGGCCGGCCTCCGCGGACAGGTCGAGCATGCGCTGCATGAGCGCCTGCACGTGCCGCGTGCTCTCCTTGCTCCCCAGGTTGGCGACGACCGTCTCGCGCAGCGACTGGAGCTGACTCGCGTCGAAGGGGATGTCCGCGGCGGAGGCCGCCTCGGGCATGCGCGCGACCAGGCGCTGCACCAGGTGCATGCGCGCTCTACGGATGATCATGCCCACTTGCTCGGTGGACAGGTTCAGCATGCTGGCCACGCGGTCATAGGGCAGGCGCACGATCTCGCGCGCCACGAGCACCTGCTGGTCGCGCGGCTCCAGCTCCTGGAAGCACTCGGCCGTGAGCCGCAGCACCGCCCGCCCGAAGCCCAGGAAGAGGTGTTCCTGCTCGCGGGCCTGGAGCGCCTCGGCCGGGTCCTCGGGCAGGCGCAGGGTGGAGTGGTAGGTGCGGCCGTTGGCGGCCGCACGCTTGTGCTGGCGGAGCTGGTCCAGCAGGTCGTTGCGCATGGAGGTGTGCGCGAGGGCCAGGAAGTGGCGCACCGGCTCGGTGACGCGCTGGCGCACGTCCGCGAACAACCGGGCCATGAAGGCCGAGGCCAGGTCATCCGGCTGCACGGCCGGGGCCAGTTTGCGGACGATGCGGTCCGCGGTGGTGGCCAGCCGCGCGTGGGTCAGCTCGAACAGCAGCGTGAAGGCATCGAGGTCGTTGTGCTGCCGGAAGCGCTCCAGCAGGTAACGCGCGGCCTCGTCGACGTGCGCTTCGTTGTCCGCGTCGAAGCGTCCCAGGTGGTCGAGACACGCCGCTCCCGGCATGGCCTCGAGCCGCGCTGCGAAATTGCCCACATCCACGAACCTGCCCTCCATCTCCTCCCTCAGGAGACAGGCGCCCGCTGGTCCACGGGTGCCGTCACCACGACGACGACCCTGTGGAAAAGTAACCTCGCGTTGGAAAACTATCCAACGAAGCGGTGCATATGACCTGCAAAGGGTCTAGCGGGAGTGGTTTGCGGGCTCGATCGGCGGGATTCGAATTGTGGAAAACCTCGCGTGGAGTCCGGTGGAGTCCTGTCGGGGCGGGCGGTTGGTCAGTTCCGGAACGGTTCTCCGCGGGGGCGCTTGGGAGGGCGGGAGGTGCGGGGCGGAGCGAGCGGCGCCTTCAGGCTGCGCTCCATGTGGCTGCGGGCCAGGGCGAGGAAGCTGCCCACGAGGAGGGGCGGGGACTCGGGCCCGTGGAGGAAGATCTGGCGCTTGAAGTCCTCGACGAGCTGGGCGGATGGCAGGGCGCGGGCGTGGCGGTCCAGCAGCCGGCGGGCGATGCGCTCGAGGCGCGGGCCGGTCACCTGGAAGAGGAGCGTGAAGGCCTCCGCGTCCCCGTCGTTGCGGAAGCGCTCGAGCAGCAGACAGGCGAGCTCGTCCACGTGAGCATCGTTCGCGCAGTCGAAGGCATCGAGCTCGGGCAGGCGCGCGGAATCCCACAACCTCCGGAAGCGATCGTCCAGCACAGAAACCATCTCCGCTTCCCAACCGCGCCGCCATGGGGTGCGCACGTCAAGACGGCCTGTGCCTCCCGGACTAACGCCCCGAGGACTGGCATCAAGCAGAGTGCATGAACAGTTCCCGCGCGCGCGGCGCCGACGGATTCAGCGGCTCGCGGGGAGCGCGGCGCGCGGCGCGTCGGCGAAGCTTCCGTCGAGCTCCAGGCCGTACAGCTCGCGGCTGTAGTCGCGCAGCATGCGGCGCGTGGAGAAGCGTCCGAGGAACGCGACCATCGACGCGCGCATCATCGCGATCCAGCGGCGCGGCAGGCCCTCGGGCCCGCGCTCGTAGTACTGCGGCACGAGCTGCTGCTCGATGAGGCCGAGCAGGATGTCCGCGTCGCGCCCGTCGGGCGGGCGCTGGTCGCCGATGGAGTAGCCGAGCCCCGGCGCGTACGCCTCGGCCCACCAGCCGTCGGGCACGGAGACGTTGATCACGCCATTGGCCGCGGCCTTCATGCCGCTCGTGCCGCTCGCTTCCAGCGGCCAGGTGGGCGTGTTGAGCCACGCGTCCACGCCGCGCACCATGAGCCGCGCCGTCGCGAGGTCGTAGTCCTCCACGAACACGATGCGCCCGCGGATGCGCTCGCCGCCGGCCAGCTCGAAGATGCGCCGGATGATCTCCTGGCCCGCGCGATCCGCGGGGTGCGCCTTGCCCGCCATGATGAGCTGCACGGGCCGCTCGCCGTCGCAGAGCAGCCGCTCGAGGCGCGCGGGGTCCGAGAAGAGCAGGTCCGCGCGCTTGTACGGCGCGAAGCGGCGCGCGAAGCCCAGCGTGAGGGCCGAGGGGTTCAGCAGGTTCTCGATGTGGCGCAGGACGGCGGGCGAGTGCCCGTGGCGCGCGGCCTGGCGCAGCGTGCGCACGCGCACGAAGCGCATGAGGCGGTGCTTCTGCGCGACGTGCGCGGCCCACAGCACCGCGTCGTCCACCTCGCCGGCGCGGCGCGCCAGCTCGAACGGATCGTCGTGCGCTTCGGCGCGCAGCACGCGCGCCATCTCGCGGCCGAGCCAGGTGGGCACGTGCACCCCGTTGGTGATCGCGCCGATCTCGTAGCCACGCCACATGTCGCGGCTCACGCGCCCGTGGAGCTGGCTCACGCCGTTCGCGCGCGCGGACAGCCGCAGCGCGAGCGCGGTGAGATTGAAGCCCGGCTCGAAGCCGTTGCCGCTCGCCTCGCCCAGCGCGAGCAGCGCGTCCGTCTCCACGCCGAGCTCGCGCGCGGTGGCCTGCAGATAGGGACGCACGCGGTCGCGCGCGAAGACCTCGTTGCCGGCGGGCACCGGCGTGTGCGTCGTGAAGACGTGCAGCGGCCGGCATTCCTCGATCGCCGCCTGCAGGCCGGTGCCGCCCGGCGTCCCTGCCGGCGCGAGCGACTGGCCGTCGGCGGCGAGCCGCCCGATGCCGTGGCGCCGGCGCACGTTCTCCAGCGCGAGGAAGGCCGAGTGGCCTTCGTTCATGTGCCACACGCGCGGACGGATGCCCAGCGCCTGCAGCACCGCGACCGCGCCCCGGCCCAGCACGAGCTCCTGCTCGAGCCGCATGTCGCGGCCGCGCACGTAGAGCTGGCTGGTGATGAAGCGGTCCTCGGGCGGGTTGTGCGTGGTGAAGGAGTCCAGCAGCAGCAGCGGCACGTGCCCGACGAAGGCGCACCAGGCGCGCAGCGAGACGTTGCGGTCGCCGAGCTCCACGTTCACGCGGAGCGTGTCGCCGTCGGGGCCGCGCACGCGCAGCAGCGGCAGGCGCATCGCGTCCAGGTCCGGGTAGTGGTGCTGCTGCCAGCCTTCCGCGTCCACGATCTGGCGGAAGTAGCCGCGCCGGTAGAACAGGCCCACGCCGAGCAGCGGGAGGTTCATGTCCGCCGCTTCCTTCAGGTGGTCGCCGGAGAGCACGCCGAGGCCGCCGGAGTAGATGGGCAGCGATTCGTGCAGCGCGTACTCGGCCGAGACGTAGGCGACGGGCCGGCCGAAGTCCGCCGGCCCCGCGGTGTCCGCATCGAAGTGGGCCAGCACCGTGCCCAGCTCCGCGAGGAACGAGCTGTCGGTGGCGAGCTCCGCGAGCTTCGCGCGGCGCGCGAGCATGAGCACGCGCACCGGGTTGCGGTAGCGCGACCACAGGTCGGGGTCGATGCGGTCGAACAGCGCGCGCGCCTCGCGGTGCCAGGTCCACCAGAGGTTGTAGGCCAGGTCGAGCAGCCGCGTGAGCGGCTCGGGCACGTCCTGGTGATCCGGTGGCAGCGTCGGGATGAAGGTCTGCATGGAGCTCTGCGATGGCGGCCGGGCGTGAAGGGGCAGTAGGATGCCGCGCCCTTCCATCGGCATCCAGAGGCCGCCGGCCGCACGGCTTTCCGGGGGACGTTTCGTGAGCAGCTCCTTGCTGGCGGCGTGCGTCGCCGCGTGTCTGGTCTCCACCCCGATGGCGGCGCAGGTTGCGGCGCAGCGCGCGGCGCCGGACACGGCGCTCGACGCGGCGCCCGCGGCGCAGGATCCGGCGCAGGCCGCGACGCCCGCGGCCGGTGAGGCGCAGGCCGGGACGTCCGCGCCCGCTCCGTGGCTCGATGCCGAGGCGGTCGCGCGGCGCCTCGCCGAGCTCGCCGCCGCGCACGCCGATCTCGCGCGGGTGGACAGCCTCGGGATCACGCTCGGCGGCCGGCCGATCCTCGCGCTCGTGATCCGGGCCGGTGAGCGGCCGCTCGCGGACCGGCAGGGCCTGCTGATCGTCGGCGGCCTGGACGGGCGGCGCGCGACGGACGCCAACGTGCTGCTCGCCGCGGCCGACGCGCTGCTCGCGGATGCCGCCGGCGACCTGCGCGCGCGCCTCGGCGAGGCGGCCGTGGTCATCGTGCCGCGCGCCAACCCGGACGGCGCGCAGGCGCTGGCCGGAGCCTCGGGCGTGCGCCACGAGCAGGCCGGCAACGGCCGGCCGGACGACCGCGACCGGGACGGGCGCGGGGACGAGGACGGGCCGGTGGACCTCGACGGCGACGGGCTCATCGCGTGGATGGCGGTCCCGGATGGCGAGGGCGGCTACGTCTTCGACGAGCACGACCCGCGCGCGCTGCGGCACGCGCGCCCGGAGCGCGGCGAGCGCGGCAGCTACCGGCTGCTGCTCGAGGGCCGCGACGCGGATGGCGACGGCGCCGAGAACGAGGACGACGGCGACGGCGTCCAGCCGGATGCCAACTTCCCGCGCGACTGGCGCGAGTTCGCGCCCGAGGCGGGCCGCTATCCGCTGAGCGAGCCGGAGTCCGTGGCGCTCGCGGAGTTCGTGCTGGACCATCCGCGGCTGCAGGCGGTGCTGGTGGTGGGCGCGCAGGACACGCTGGTGTCGCTGCCCAAGGCGGCGGGCAACGCGCCCGGCGACGGGAGCCTCGACGCGCCGCTGGACGGCGTGCACGCCGACGATGCCGCGGGCCTCAAGGAGCTGCAGCGGCGTCTCGTCGCGCTCGGCAAGGCGCAGGGCCACGAGCACGCGGTGAAGGGCGACGGCCTGGCCGCCGGCAGCTTCCTCGCGTGGACCTACCACCAGGCCGGCCGCTGGCCGCTCGCGCTGAAGACCTGGACTCCGCCGGCGGAGCTCCCGAAACCGGACAAGGCCAAGGTCGCACAGGACACCGGCAAGTCCGGCGAGTCCGGCGAGTCCGGCGCGACGAAGGACGCCGCTGCGAGCAGCGCGCCAGCGAGTGCGAAGGACGGCACGACGGCCGCCGAAGCCGGCGCGCCGGAGGCGCCCGCTGCCGCGAAGGGCGCGGCCGATCAGGCGGACAAGGACAATGAGAAGGACAAGGACAAGGACGCCGCCGACGACGACAAGCCCGCCAGCGACGCGGAGAGCCCCGCGCCTGCTGCCGTGCTCGCCTGGCTGACGACCGAGCGAGCGGGAGCGGGCTTCATTCCCTGGCACGCGTTCCGCCACGACCAGCTCGGCGACGTGCTGCTCGGCGGGCTCGCGCCGGGCACGCTCTACGCGGCCAGCGACAAGGACGTCGGCGCGCTGTCGAAGCTGCTCGCGCCGTACGCGCTCACGCTGCTCGACTGCCTGCCGCGCGTCGCGCTCGAGGACCTGAAGGTGACCGGCGCCGGCGGCGTCGCGCAGGTGGAGGTCGCGGTCGTGAACCGCGGCGTGCTGCCGACGCTCACGCGGCTCGCATCCCTCGCGCGGGTGTCGCGGCCGCTCAAGGTGACGCTCGCGCTGCCCGACGGCGCCGCGCGGCTCTCGGGGCAGAGCCCCGCGTTCATCGAGCACCTCGTGGGCGGCGGCGGGCGGCAGGCGCTGCGCTGGGTCATCGCCGGCGCATCCGGCCAGCGCGTCACGGTGCGCGTCGAGAGCCCCTCCGTCCCTTCCGCCGAGATGGAGTTCACGCTGCCATGATCCCGTCGATGCCGACTCCGATGGTTGCGCTGATGCTCGCGCCGAAGATCACGCCGAAGATCACGCCGAAGATCACGCCGAAGATCACGCCGATGGCGGGGATGGCGGGGATGACGCCGGCTGTTGCACCGATGCTCGCGCGGATGCTCGCGCCGGTCGCGCGGCTCCGGTCCGCGGCCGTGCTCGCGCTGTGTTGCGCTGCGCTGCCCGCGCCCGCTGCCGCGCAGTCCGTGCGCACGCCGCACGTGCCCATCGCGTGGGACCGCTTCCACGACTACGACGGCCTCGTCGACCTCTGCCAGCGGCTCGCGGCCGGCAGCCCGCAGCTGTGCAGGCTGTCCTTCATCGGCGCCAGCCACGAGGGGCGGCGCATGCCGCTGCTCACGCTGTCCGATCCGCGGACCGGTCCCGACGAGGGCAAGCCCGCGATGTGGATCGACGGCAACGTGCACGGCAACGAGGTGCAGGGCAGCGAGGCCGCGCTCTACCTCGCCTGGCTGCTGCTCGAGCGCCACGGCGAGCTGAGCGAGCTCACGGAGCTGCTGGACCGCAACGTCTTCTACATCCTGCCCACGGTGAATCCCGACGGGCGGCAGCACTGGTTCGACGACGCGAACACGCCGAGCAGCTCGCGCAGCGGCGCCGCCCCGCTGGACAACGACCGCGACGGCGTCGCGGACGAGGACGGCCCCGACGATCTCGATGGCGACGGCGAGCTGCTCATGATGCGCAAGCGCGTCGCGCCGGGCACGGGCAGCTTCCGGATCTCGCCGGACGACGCGCGCGTGCTCGAGCCGGTGCCGGCGGACAAGCGCGTGGAGTTCGGCGCGGACTGGATCATCCTCGGCCAGGAGGGCATCGACAACGACGGCGACGGCCGCGTGAACGAGGACGGCCTCGGCGGCTACGACCTCAATCGCAACTGGCCCAGCGACTGGCAGCCCGAATACGTGCAGGACGGCGCGGGCGACTATCCCTTCTCGCACCCCGAGAGCGCGGCCATCGGCGCGTTCGTGCTCGCGCACCCGAACATCGCGGCGGTGCAGTCCTTCCACAACTCGGGCGGCATGATCCTCCGCGGGCCGGGCAGCCGCGCGCGCGAGGCTTTCTATCCCGACGCCGACCGGCGCGTGTACGACGCGATCGCGGGCGAGGGCGAGCAGATCATCCCGTTCTACCGCGCGCTGGTGATCTACAAGGACCTGTACGACGTGCACGGCGGCTTCGTGAACTGGACCGCCGAGGGATTGGGAATCATCTCGTTCACCAACGAGATGTGGGAGGACCGGCAGTACTTCGCGGACGGGACCGGCGACGCGCCGGACACGGGCGGCCGCGCCGGCCGCACGGCGGACACGGTGAGGCAGCTGCAATTCGACGACCGGCTGTTCTTCGGCGAGACCTGGGTGAACTGGCACGCGGTGCAGCACCCGCAGTATGGCGCGATCGAGGTGGGCGGCTTCCGCAAGATGACGCGCCGCGTGCCGCCCGCGTTCATGATCGAGGAGATGCTGCACCGCAACGCGGCCTTCTGCGTCTACCACGCCTCCCAATTGCCGCGGCTGGCGATCGCGCCGCCCGAGGTCGCGCTCGGCGCCGGCGGCACGCACGTGATCACGGTCGAGATCCGCAACGAGCACTGGATCCCGACGCGCACCGCGCTGGCCGCGGACAAGGGCATCGGCCGCCCCGACCTCGCGACGCTGCAAGGCGCGTCTCTGGAGGTGCTGGCCGGCGGCCCGGGCGCGGACCGCTTCGACCTGACGAAGTTCGACGCCGTGGAGCACGAGCCGGCGCGCCTGCGCCTGGATGCCGGCATCCCCGGCCACGGCAGCGTGCGCCTGCGCTGGGTCGTGCGCGGCAGCGGCGAGTTCACCGTGAAGCTGGACACGCGCACGGCGGGCGCGCTCGAGGCGAAGGGGACGCTGCAGGTCGGCGGCAGCAGGTGAGGCTGCACCTCACTTCGCCGCGGGCCGCTCCAGCGCGGCGCGATCCCACTTCGCGAGATCGGCGCCGGCTGCGTAGGTGCTCTGCAGGAAGTCCATGAGCATCGCGTCGGAGTCGGGGGCGCGGCGCACGTCGTCGTAGCGCAGGATGAATTGGGTCGTGCCGGGGTTGTAGAAGGAGCTGGCGGGGCGGACCTTCGCGCCGGCGTAGCCCTCGGGCGCCGGCGAGGTGTAGGAATAGAACGCCGGCTCCTGCACGCCGCCGCTGCCGGGCCAGAAGCCGTGGCTGATCACCTCGTGCGAATAACCTTCGCGCGTGATCGCGTCGGCGTCCGGCATCGCGGGCGCGCGGCGGCCCGAGAAGCGCGTCACGGCCAGGTCGAAGCTGCCCCAGAAGAAGTGCACGGGGCTGCACTTGCCGAGGAAGTCCGAGCGGAACCGCTTGAAGACGCGGTCCACCTGCACGAGCACGCGCCAGTGCCGGTGGGCGTACTCCGCGTCGTACGAGGCGTGAGCGACGTCCTCCGCGAACGGGACGGGATCCTCCAGCTCGTCGGGCGTGGCGTGGATCGTCACGCCCAGCCCGAGCTCGCGCAGCGTGGCCATCAGCTCGCGGTGGAAGTCGGCCACGGAGCGCGGCTCCAGCTTGAGGACGCGCGTCCGTCCCTCGCCCGTCTGGATGAGCAACACGTGATCGATGAAGTCGAACGTGATCTCGAAGCAGCGCGTGCCGTGCGGAATGATCGAGGTGGCCAGCCCGCGCGGCGTCACGTACAGCGGCACGTGCCACCAGTGGTTCACGGGCGCGCTCTGCACGAGCCGCACCTTGCCGACGATCTGCGTCCACAGGTGCAGCGTGGCGCAGGTGTCCTTCCACGCCTGCAGCGGCAGGGCGGGCCATGTTCCGGACCGCGCTTCTGCCGGATCAGGGGGGCCATTCATGACGTGCTCTCCAGGACGACGTGTGACGGGCCCGGGACCGCGCCGACGCACGCGCGGTCGTCCGTCGTCACGCCGGCGGGAAGGGGATCCACTCCAGCTTGCAGAGCGCCGGGATCACGATGCCGAGGAGCGCCTCGCCCGCGATGAAGCCGGAGGCGATCGGGATGAGGTAGTGGCGCGCGGTCTGCGCGCTCTTCTTCAGCCAGATCGCGCCGACGAACGAGCCGACGCACATCACGGCGACTTCGCCGAACGGCACCAGCATGCCGATGCCGACGCCAGTGGGTGACGGGCACCACTTCCTGCTCGACGGCTTCTGCTCGAGGATCGTCAGCACGATGCCGAGCACGGTGGCGACAGCCAGCGCCCACAGGGCGCTCGACGGCACGGCCTCGATGCCCTTCGAGAGGATCTTCGCGAAGCCGACCCACTTCTGCGAGATCGGGCTGGTCAGCGTGCCGTCCATCACCTTGGGCTGCAGCAGCGGGTAGATGGATGCGACGGTCGCCGCGCCGACGGGCACGGCCATGAGCTGCATGTAGGTCAGGTAGCGCGGCGTCGTGCCGAGCAGGTAGCCGACCTTGTAATCCTGCATGAGGCCTTCGGACTCGGCGACGACGGAGCCCGTCACGCCGGCGGCCGTCATGTTCGCCGCGATGTTCCCCGGCCGGATCATGCCGAACACGCCCTGCATGATGTTGGAGAGCGCGCTGATCGGGCCCCAATTCGTCTCGCCGAGCACGCGCAGGCTCACGAGCACGAGCGGCAGGCTGAAGAGGATCGCGAGCAGCGTGACCCACCACGGCTGCCCGAGGCTGAAGTACTGGAAGGCCACGAGCGCGACGGTGAGCACCGCGATCCCGATGCCGACCCAGCGGATGGGGAAGTCCGTGCCGGCCTGCTCGCCCGCACCGGTCAGCGAGCGGAAGCTCTTCTTCAGGATCTTCCACTTGAGCACGAGCGACGTGAGTCCGCCTGCGGTCAGCATGCCGGTGGCCGGCCACATGACCCACAGCAGCACATCGCGGCGCGTCCAGTCGCCCTGCAGGTAGGCGCCTCCCGCATCGCCGCCCGAGTGCGTGAGCCAGGTCGTGGCCACGATCCACGACAACGTGCCGCCGAGCAGCATGCTCAGGCAGATGCGGACGCCGATGATCATCCCCGAGCCGAAGGACAGCAGGCCGAGCGACACGCCCACGCCGGTCTTCGCGGAGTTTGCGAGCACTTCCGCGCCGAGCCCGCCCTTGAAGAGGCCCGCCGGCGCGATCGGCAGCGCGTCGATCAGCAGCTTGTAGGTCTTCAGGACGAAGTGCGTGCCGGCCGCGACGGCCGCGCCCACCATCGCGAAGGCCGAGCGCTTCGCCTGCGGCCCCTTGCTGTCGAGGATGATCAGCGTCTGCGCGGCCGCGATGCCGTCGGCGTAGGGCAGCTTCTCGTCCACGACGAAGTGCTGGCGCATGGGCACGGCGAGCAGCACGCCCATCGTGCCGGCGATGGACAGCCACAGGAAGATCTGCCACCAGCCGAGGTGGATGTCGATGCCGAGCGACTTGTCCACATCGAGCAGGTCGAAGGCGACGAGCAGCGTGCACAGGAAGGCCGTCTGGCCCGCGGCGGTGCCCGCGGACTCGACGATGTTGTTCTCCCAGCGGTTGAAGGTCTTGCAGATGAGCCCGAGCGCGAGGAAGCCGAAGAAGGCCGAGACGACGGAGATGTTGGGCCCGAAGCCGAGCTTCATCACGACGTACGGATACGAGGCTCCGATCACCACCGCGACGAGCAGCCCGACCAGCACGCTGCGCAGCGTGAACTCGCGGATGTGCGCGGGCTTCACGCCCGGTTCCATCACGACACCTTCATCCGGCTCGTTGTGGCTCATGGCCGCGGAGCCTACCTCAGGCCCTGCGCGGAGTCGCGCGCCGCCTGGCGAACGGCAGTGCGCCCGGGACCGGCGCTCCGGGATCCGCGACGACCGCCGCGCAAGGGCGAGCCGCGTGCAGAGCCTGTAACGCGACCGATGCCGCACCGTCTTCACCGACTCGGGATGACCGAGCGGCACAGGACGACGGAGCGGCAATCGTGACATGGCTCGTGGTGATGACGGTCTGGCTCTCGACGGCGGTCTCCGTGGGCGCGGCGCCCGGCGGGCTGCGCTTCACGGAGTATCTCGAGGGGAGCGGCAGCGACAAGGCGCTCGAGATCTGCAACGACAGCGGCGCGAGCGTGAGCCTCTCCGGCTGCCAGGTGCGCTGCTACTTCAACGGCAGCACGTCGCCGGGGTTGACGCTGCAGCTCTCGGGGAACGTGGCCGGCGGCGACGTGTTCGTGCTCGCGAAGAGCGGCGCGGATCCCGCCGTGCTGGCCGTCGCGGATCAGATCGCCGCGGGCAACTGGTTCAATGGCGACGACGCCGTCGCGCTCGTGAAGGACGGCGTGATCCTCGACGTCATCGGGCAGATCGGCGTGGACCCCGGCTCGGCATGGGGGCAAGGCGACACGAGCACGGCGGACCAGGACCTGCGCCGCTCGCCGGCCATCACGACCGGGGATGCCGACGGGAGCGATGCCTTCGATCCCGGGCTCCAGTGGCAGGGCTTCCCGCCGGACACGCTCTCCGGATTGGGCGCCTGGCCCGATCCGGTCGTGCTCCCGGTGGCGCTCTCCATTCCGCAGATCCAGGGCGCGGGACACAGCTCGCCGGTCGACGGGAGCGTGGTGGAGACGACGGGCGTCGTGACGGCCGTGGAGGCGCACGGCTTCTACCTGCAGGACCCGATCGGCGATGGCGACGCGAGCACTTCGGACGGCGTGTTCGTCTTCACGTCCTCCGCGCCCGCCGTGTGGGCGGGCCAGCGTGTCGCGGTCACCGGCACGGTGCACGAGTTCCAGCCCGGCGGCGCGTCGTCCGCGAATCTCACGACCACGGAACTCTCGTCGCTGCAGTCGGTGACCGTCCTTTCGTCCGGCAACCTTCCCGCGCCCGTGCTCCTCGGCTCCTCCGGCCGGCTTCCGCCGACGGCTATCGTCGACGACGACGACTTGCTCATCTTCGACCCGGTCCACGACGGCATCGACTTCTTCGAGAGCCTCGAGGGCATGGCCGTCCAGATCCGGCAGCCGCTCGCCGTCGCTGCGCGGAACGAGTTCGGCGAGCTGTTCACCGTCACCGACGGCGGCCGCTTCGCGACGCGGATCAATCCGCGCTCGGGCATCACGCTGTCCGCGAGGGACGGCAATCCGGAGCGGATCAAGGTCGTGCTCGACCCGTTCCTCGTGCCGGACTTCGATCCCGCGGTGAACACGGGCGACCATCCGGACGACATCGTCGGCGTCGTCTCCTATGACTTCGGCAATTACGAGGTGAAGGCGACGCAACCCTTTGCCGTGAGCTCCGGCGGCCTGCAGCCCGAGACGGCGGGCGAGGTCCCGCCCGGCGATCAGCTCTCCATCGCGGGCTTCAACGTGCTCAACCTCGATCCGAAGGTCGAGAGCTTCGCCCTCGTCGGCAGCGCGGCCGACGTCGACGACGACGTGGGCACGGGGCGCTTCGACCGGCTCGCCGAGGAGATCGTCGGCAACCTGCGCGCGCCCGACATCATCGGTCTGCAGGAGATCCAGGACGACGACGGCGCCGAGCAGACCTCCGTCACGGACGCGGGCCTCACGTACGCCACGCTCATCGCGGCGATCGCGAACGTCGGCGGACCCCTCTACGCGTTCCGGGACGTGCCGCCCGCCAGCGGGAGCAGCGGCGGACAGCCGGGAGGCAACATCCGCGTCGGACTGCTCTTCGATCCGGCGCGCGTCTCCGTCGACGACGCGTCGGTGGAGGCGATCGCGGATCCGGATCTCCGCGACGGCGATGCCTTCGAAGCGTCGCGCCGGCCGCTCCTCGCGCGCTTCGAGTTCCGGGGCCGCCGCGTCACGGTGATCGTCAACCACTTCGCGTCGAAGTCGGGCGGCACGTCGCTCTTCGGTGCGGTGCAACCCCCTGTCAATGGCTCGGTGGACAAGCGGATCGCGCAGGCGAAGGTCGTGCACGACCGCGTCTCGGACATCCTGGTCGCCGATCGCGCGGCCCACGTCGTCGTGCTGGGGGACTTCAACGAGTTCTTCTTCAACGAGCCGCTGCTCGTGCTGCAAGGCCAGTTCGCGCCGGTCCTCGTGAACCTCACCGGGACGCTGCCCGACCTCGAGCGGTACAGCTACGTCTTCGAAGGCAATGCGCAGAGCCTGGACCACATGTTCGTGAGCGCCGCGCTGGCTCCGCTCGCGACCTACGACGTGGTGCACGTGAATGCGGAGTTCGCGGACCAGGCCAGCGATCACGACCCGCACCTCGCGCGCTTCGCCTTTCCCGAGGTCTGCCAGCCCGACCTGGGTTCCGGCTGCCCGGGCGGCGCGACGCTCTCCGTGTGCGGCGATCCGCTCGCGCCGTCCGGCACGGCCTTGCTGGCCCTGTCGGGCCTGCCGGCGGGAGCTCCGGGAATCCTCTTCGAGACACTCGCCGCCGCGCCTGCAGGAGTTCATGGCGGGCTGCCGATCCCGATCCCGCTGCCGGGGAACCTTGCGCTGGTCGGAGATGCACGGGGCGCGGTCGCCGTTCCGCTGACCGGCGCCCCGGTGGGCGTCCCGCTCGAGGTCGTCGTGCAGTTCGCCTATCGCGACGCACGCGGCTCACCTGTCTCACCGGGCGGCCTGGCTCTTTCCAACGCCGTGAAGATCCAGTTTCCCGGCGCCTGGCGAGCGACGGAATGATCGCGCCGACCCGTGCGGAGCTCAGCCTGCCCGAAGGGCGTTGCGCACGCGGGCAGCCCGGGTCCCCCCTCGCGTCGCACCGCGCCCGACCGGTATCCTCGTCCGGTTCGCGCGTGCCCCCGGCCTGTCGAGGTGGGGACCGCCTGGATCCACCGCCCGCCACCGCCGAGCGCCGCCCCATGTCGCAAGACCCGCAGACCTTTGATACCCAGCCCTCGGGCCAGACCCAGGCGGAGGACATCCCGCGCGGCCTCATCGTGATCAACAAGCCGCAGGGGCTCACCTCGCGCAAGGCACTCAACATCGTCGAGCGGCGGCTGCAGATCGGCGCGCTCGGACACTGCGGCAGCCTGGACCCGCTGGCCACCGGCGTGCTCATCCTGGTCGTGGGCAAGGCGCGCAAGGTGCAGGACCTCATCGTGCGCGGCGAGAAGGTCTACGACATGACCATCACGCTGGGCGCCCGCTCCGACACCGACGATGCCGAGGGCGCGATCGTCCCCAGCGTCGGGGCCGTGCCGCCGACGCTCGAGCAGATCGAGGCCAACCTCCCAGAGTTCCGCGGCGAGATCATGCAGGTGCCGCCGACGTACAGCGCCGTGAAGGTGGACGGCCGGCGCATGCACCGCGAGGCGCGCAAGGGCAACCCGGTGGAGGCCGCGCCGCGGCCCGTCACGGTGCTCGAGCTGCGCCTCGACCGTTACGAGTGGCCCGAGCTGGACCTGCACCTGCGCTGCACCTCGGGCACCTACGCTCGCGGCATCGCACGCGACCTGGGGAACCGTCTCGGCGTCGGCGGGTACATGTCGCGGCTCGTGCGCACGCAGGTCGGGCCGCTGGACCTCTCCACGGCGGTGCTGCCCGAGGAGGCCGAGCTCTCGCACGTCATCGGCATCGAGCCCGCGCTCGCGGACCTTCCGCGCCTCAACGTGCCGCTGCACCAGCGCAACCGCCTCGTGCGCGGCCAGACCCTGCGCACGCCGCCCGGCTTCCCGGTGTGCGACCCGTGCTTCGCTTGGGTCGACGGCGAGGTCGTCGCGAGCGTCGCCTTCGTCGAAGGCGGCAGCCACTTCCGCACGAAGAAGCTGCTGGTCTGACGCCGCGTCGCGCGCGTTGCGCTCCGCGCCGCGGACAGCGCGCTGGACGGCGCGCTGGACGGCGCGACGAAGGCAGGTCCGCCCGCTGTCCTCCGCGCGATGAGGCCGGATCGACGCGGCGCGTCCGGCTCGCGGCCGCCGAGGCGCTGGACCGCGCGGGTCGCGGCGCCGCCGCTCAGTGCAGCAGCGGGACCAGCGTGCTGAGGTAGGCGTGGTCGGCCGGGCCCGAACCGGTGTCCGTCTGGTCGCGGACCTCCACGACCCGGCCGGCGAAGTCGACTGCGGAGTTCTCGCCGGCGGGAAGGGGATCGCCCAGCTTGGTGAAGCGCTCGAACACGCCGTTGTTGCTGCCCTTCCCGACGAAGTCACCGGCCTTCGCGAACGTGTTCACGGGCAGACCGTCCTCGTCGACGTCCTGGATCCAGAGCGAGAAGACGTGGCTCTCGAAGTCGAGCTTCGAGACGTGCACGAAGAGGCGTTCCGCGCCGGAGCTGATCGTGCTCGAGAGCACGATCGTGCCCTTGGCGTTTCCATCTTCGTCGCTGGCCAGCGCCAGCTTCTGCTTCGCCTTGAGCTTCTGGGGCGGGACGCCCAGCGCCGGCATCTTGCCGCGAAGGTAGAGCGTGGCGGGCTCATCGGGGTCCGTGCCCGCGACGACGCGCAGCTCCACGCCTTCCAGCTCCGCGAGAGACTGCACGCTGAAAGGCAGCACGTCGCCCTTGTCCGTGTCGAGCTTCAGGATCTTCGTGCCGCCATTGCCGCTCAGCGGGATGCCGGCGGAGAAGGCGCCGGGGCTTTCCGGATCTTCGATGAAGAGGTTGTAGGTCAGGGTCTTGTCCACGCCCGAGATCGTGAGGCCGAGCTTGTCGCGGCCCGTGCTCTCCTTGGTCTCGATGTTCACCCGGCCCTTGGCATTCGCGTCCGGCACGAACGCGAGCACATCGAAGACCGGGTCGGGGCGGACCAGATAGGTCTTCCCGTGGGTGACATCCGGGCCGCCATCGGCCAGCGCGGAAGCGTGCGCGGCGATCAGGGCGAGCAGGGCGGGGACGAACGCGAGGCGGAAACTGGCGGGGATCTTCATGTACCCGCTTCTAGCAAATGCCCCCGCCAAAGAAAGAGCGTCGCGCCCGTGGCGGAAAGAACGCGCGGAGGACGGGTCGAGGGGGGGTGCGAAACGAGTTGCAGATCGTCGCAGCCCGTCCTCCGCGCGCAACGCCGTAGAACCGGCGTGCTTCGCAAAAGATGCGCGGACGCATTCCATGACGGACGCGACACCGGCGCACGCACGCGCGGACACTTGAAAAAGGACACCGCGATGTACCAGCGAGAGCACGAGAACCGGCGATGCCGCACTCGCGAAGAACCACCGAAGCCGGCGACGACGCGCCCGCGAGAGCCCTCGAGCCGGCGTTGCGCCCCCGAAAAACACGGGAGCCCGGCGCGGTGTCCGCGCCGGGCTCCCGCACGAAGGCCGGACCTGTGGCTCAGAAGTGCTGGAGGTGCAGCTTCAGGCCGTTGCTGGCGTTGAACTTCCCGTTCGGCGCGGACGTGTCCAGGCCGAAGAACTGCAGGAAGATGTCCGCGCTCGCGGGCAGCGGCGGCGTGACGATGGGGAGCGCGAGGCTGCCCGTCCCGTCGAGCGGCAGGTTCACGAACGACAGCAGCGTGCCGACGTTCACGAGCAGGGGCTCGAAGTGCAGCAGCGCGGCGCCCTCGCCGAGGGTGATGGCCAGGCTGCCCGTGCCGAAGGGCTTGCCGTGCGAGATGCTCAGCGTGAAGTGGCCGCCGCCGCCCACGTCGGTCGGCGCGCCGCTGCTCGCCAGCGTGATCGTCCCCGTCGGCGGATCGCTGCTCGGGCCGTAGAGGGCGCCACTCGGCACCACCTGTCCGCGGATCTCTCCGCCCGGCTTGGACACCGTGTGCACGTTCACGTAGACGCCGAGGTTCTGCAGCTCCCGGATGGTGTCGGGGCCCAGGTCCGGGGACGTGCCGGCCCACACCGTCGGACCGCCCAGCAGCGGGACCTCGATGCCGCCGGCCACGCCGAAGGTGCCGAGGTGCAGGTGCGCGTTCGTCCCGCCGACGAGGCCCGTCGTGGTCACGTTGTAGGTGCAGGTCAGGTCGGCGTTGATCACGAGGGTCGCGTTGCCCGTCGT
>Ga0193753_10000596_pt1 | contig 34981 bp, 28 predicted proteins | sample H1c2metaG_FD_144925 | JGI IMG/M metagenome (GOLD analysis project Ga0193753, IMG submission 144925) | Soil microbial communities from a riparian zone of the East river system, Colorado, United States - H1c2 | ecosystem: Environmental > Terrestrial > Soil > Riparian zone | place: USA: East...
ATGAAACAATTCCATGGCCCAGTCGTTCACTTCCTTCCAGCTTTGGTATTCACTCACCATCACCTCGGAGAAGGGATCATACCAGCCGGGGAGATTGTCCTGGAGATGCATGGAGGCGACATTCTCCGCCTTCCATTCGTATATGGTCTCCTGCGGGAGAGTCTGAATGGCCGGCCGAATATCCGTGCCCTTATTTTTTATGAAGATGCTTCTGCCTTTCGGCAGGATCAGTTTATAATACAGGTGCGAGATGGGAACATTATAATTAAGATCGAATGTGCTGGCATAGCGTCCCCTGAACACCGGGTTGGCGCCCTTCAATGTGTAGCTGTATTCCACCACATCTCCTTTACGAACGTCTTCCAGGATCAGCACTGCCGTAAGCGATCCGTTATACACGTAGCGGCTGAGTTCCTTTTCCTGTTGTATGACCTTCATACGGTGCAGATCGAGCTGGTTGATGATCTTATTGTCACGCACGATGCGTATCGTATGGAAACTCACCTGCTGATAGGAAGGATCGAAATCCACGGAGATCTCGGAACTGTTCTGGATCCCTGCTTCCGATACGATCTTCACCGTCTTTTTAAAGTAGGTCGACTGGTTGGCAAGGGAGATTTGTTTTTCGAAGACAATATCCATGAATCCATCCTCGGCTTCGTGTTCGAGCGTAGTGGAGGCATAGTCGTAGGAATGAACGGTCACCCATGCGCCTTCCTTTGCTATTGAAGGCCGTTTATTCTGAGCCATCGAGGAATGAAAGAAGCAAAGAAGAAGAAACAGGGGAGAATAGCAGTATAGTCGTTTCATTGCGTTGCAAAGTAGAAAAAAAGGGTCAATATTCTAAATCGCAGACTTGCGTGTAAGGGGAATGACAATTGTTATTTAATGTTTGATATTCAATACTCATTTCCTTTGGGCTCTATCTTCATCTTCCTACCTTCGCCTGCCTTTCAACATTTTTTCACCTTCATGCGTACTGAAGCCTCAAGAACCCTGCGATTAGCATTGCCCATCATCATCGGGGAGCTGGCGCAAATGGCGCTGCACATCATCGATACTGCCATGGTTGGCGCGATCAGCTATAAGCAACTCGCCGCAGCGGCCCTGGTAGTGAATGTGATGAATATCCCCTTCGTACTCGGTATTGGCATGACGATCTCCGTTTCGCAAATGGTATCCATGGCCCATGGGCGCAGGGATGGTAAGCAGGTCTCCCATTACCTTTTCAATGGATTCTGCCTTTGTTCTCTCACAGCCATTCTCATTTCATTAGTACTCATATCGGGGAAGAATGTGTTGCACCATCTCGGGCAGGACCCGGAGGTAGTCAACTATGCCCTTCCATTTCTGCAGATCATGGGATTCTCCATCATCCCGATGTTACTCTTCATGACGCTCAAACAGTTTACAGACGGCCTTGAATTCACCAAGACGGCAATGCTTCTGTCCGTTTCCGCTATACCTGTGAATATTTTCCTGAACTGGCTGCTTATCTATGGTAACTGGGGATTCCCGCGGCTGGAATTGAGAGGCGCGGGCTATGCCACGCTGATCACGCGGAGCCTCATCTTCATTGTCCTCGCTATTGTCATACTGAAGCATTCCACGTTCTGGAGATATGTCGCCGTACGAAAAAGCCAGTGGAAATTGCGGAGCCAAACCCTGCGCGAGTTGTTACACATTGGTGTACCCAGCAGCATCCAGATAGGCATGGAGGCTGGTGCGTTTGCCGTATCGGGTATCCTCATCGGCACCATCAGCGCCATTGCACAGGCGGCTCACCAGATCGCGTTGAGTTGCGCCTCGTTCACTTTCATGGTATCGATGGGCCTTGCACAGGCGGGTTCGATCAGAGTGAGCAACACGTATGGGCGCGGCAACTGGAAGAAGATCGCCGTGATAGGAAAGAGCACGCTCCTCATGGCATTCGGCTATGGGATATTCTGTGCGATAGCGTTTACGGTCTTCCGACACCAGCTTCCCCTTTTGTTCAACAACAATACGGATGTAATAAAGCTGGCCGCGCTTCTCATCCTGTTTGCGGCCGTGTTCCAGATCTCCGATGCTACGCAGGCCATTGGGGCCGGGTTGCTACGGGGCATCAAGGATGTGAAATTGCCCACGCTGCTTATCGGCATCGCCTATTGGGTGATCGGTCTGCCGGTAGGATATCTCCTTGCCTTTGTATTTAAAATGGGCGCCACCGGTATGTGGCTCGGACTCATTACGGGACTTACGCTGGCGTCGGTGTTTTTGATAACGAGGTTCTTGAAGTTAACCCGTCGGAAGTAGGGAGCTGGTTAGTTGATAAGTTGACTGGTTAATAAGTTGATAAGTTGGTTTCCCGTATTCAGACTATCGTTGTGTCCCTTGTGAAAACCCTGTGCTCCTTGTGGTTAGTTTTTACCACAAAGGCACAAGGGAGCACAAAGAACACAAAGGAGTTCCTAACCAGTTACGAAACCTATCAACTTAATTAACCAGTCAACTTAACCTCCATTTCCTTCCTCACCCAAATATTTCATACATTGATCCCCAATCACCCTCTATGCCTGAAAACCAAACCTCTCCATTCTACCTGAAATTCGCACTCATCCTCCTATCGATCGTGTTGCTTGGAGGATTGATCTATATCGGCAGTGATATCCTCATGCCGCTTTTCTTCGCCATTGTACTGGCGATATTGCTGTTGCCGCTGAATAACTGGCTGGTAAGAAAAGGCATACCGAAAGTGCCCGCCATGCTGCTCTCGATCCTGTTCGCGCTTCTTTTCATCGGCAGCATCATTTACTTTTTGTCTTCGCAGGTGGCGAGTTTCATGAGCGACCTGCCGGCCATCAAGCAACACATGAAGGAACACTGGCATACCGTGCAGATCTGGATCAGGAAGACATTCAACTATAGCTACAAGGAACAGGACAAGGCCATCGCGCAGGCCACTACGAATATGCAGGGATCGGGAACGAGCGTGGTGGGAGCCACTCTTTTTTCTGCGGTGCAGGCATTGTTGTATGTGGTATTGCTTCCGATCTATACATTCCTCATCATGTACTATCGCGGGCTCATCCGCAAATTCCTCGTCGATAGTTTCAATGTCCGGCACAAGACCAGCGTGGAGGAAGTGATCGCGGAATCGAAGGGGATCATCCAGGGGTACATGCTGGGACTCCTCATCGAAATGGCGATCGTGGCAGGGCTGAATGCAACGGGTTTCTTTATCATCGGCATCGAGTATGCGATCTTCCTTGCCGTACTGGCTGCCATTCTCAACATGATCCCGTATGTGGGCATGCTTGTGGCCACTATCATCTGCATGCTCATCACGCTTACCAGTTCCAACAATATCAGCGACGTGTTGTGGGTGGCATTGGCGCTGACCATCGTGCAATTCATCGACAATAACCTTCTCATGCCCTATGTGGTAAGCTCCAAGGTTCGGATAAATGCGCTTGCAAGTATCATCGGCGTGCTCGTGGGTGGCGCACTTGCCGGTGTCTCGGGTATGTTCCTCTCGATCCCGGGTGTTGCCATCATGAAGACCATCTTCGAGCGAGTGGATGGCCTCAAGCCCTGGGGCATGCTGATGGGGGATGATCTTTCGATGGTGAATCCGAAGAAGAGGAAGAGGATCAAGAGCCGGGAATCGTCAACGTGAATCGTGAGTCGTCAATCGTAATGAAGTCAAAAGTCAAAATTAAAAATTCAAAAACCTCATTCGAAGAGTTTGACTGTCCAATAAATCACATCTGCTGAGGCCTTATTCGCAATTCCTAATTACTTACTTCTCACGCATACAGACAATTCCGAACCCTTACGACTATACCCGCTGTCAGAGAACTTGAGCATTGAGCATTGAATATTGAGTATTGAATATTTGAAAACAACTATCAGCCAGACCCATTAAGAAAAGACTTTTCAGCTGAAGTCAAATAAGTGAAAACCCCTTTTCCTTGTAGAACTTCCTCTACAGCCGGGGTGTACATCTATTACAAAACAATCATACGCTGGTCTATTTTTTGGGATCCCATTCCTTCGTTTCTTTGAATCCGAACAAAGACCCCGTTTTTAGATCCAATATCCTACGAAAAACCAAAATCCAGTCACAGCTTTATGTCCAGTCTGAACCAATTGGCCGGCCGCGTTACCGGTAGTTTGCTTTCCGCAGCAGTGAACAATAAGAATTTCTTTGTCAATGACATCCCTGCCGACCTCCCTGTTTCCTACAACAAGGAATGGCTGGCTACGGTACTCAGTGGGATGCTGTCTGTGGTAGTCAACCACGCGCAGAATGCCTGTATCCGCCTTTCGGCGCGGAAGTATGGCTATATCATCGTGCTGGAGATCCAGCAGGTGGGGAAGATCGCCAATTATACCCGCGACCAGGGCCTGCAACAGGTAGAACAACTGGCGGAGAAGATAGGCGGCTGCCTGCACATGACCTTCCGCAATGCCGAGACGAAGGTGCTTTCCTTCAGCTATCCGAACCTGCCCATGATCGCCTGAACCTCCACTTAATCCCGGAGGATTTGAATTTCCCTCTTTTTACGGCTGGTTACCACGCATAAAGGCTTACTTTCGCACCCCGGCAGTTTTTGGGGAGAGGCGATCCATTTCGGTTGCAACAGGGGCATAAAAACCTCCAAATTTCCGCAAATTAGAATTCGAATTCTGATTTGTAATCCCTACCTTTGCCGTCCAAAATTTTGTATCATCATGGCCAGAGTATGTCAGGTTACAGGGAAAACGCCGATAGGGGGAAACAAGGTTTCTCACTCCAATATCAAGACTAAACGTCGTTTTCTGCCCAATTTGCAGAAAAAGAAGTTTTACCTGGTAGAAGAGGACAAATGGGTCACCCTCAAATTGTCGACCCAGGGTATCCGTAATATCAACAAGAAAGGACTTCTGACCGTTGTAAAAGAACTCCGGGCACAGGGCGAGAAAATATAGTAGTCGTTGCGCGCCGTCCCGCCCATGGGAAGACCGCAATGAACCAACCATAATAAACTAAGATAAAATGGCAAAGAATAAGAATCGTGTACAGGTGATCCTGGAATGCACAGAACACAAGACAAGTGGTATGCCTGGCACCAGCCGCTATATCACGGTAAAGAACAAGAAGAACAATCCTGAAAGGCTCGAGTTGAAGAAATTCAACCCCATCCTGAAGAAGAAGACCGTTCACAAAGAAATCAAGTAAAGAATTGTGTGTTGCCGCCCGCGGCGATAGACTAAAATAATAAAAAGAAGACCATGGCAAAAGCAGCAAAGACGGCCCAAAAAAAAGATCCTAAGCAAGCCGCAGAAGCAAAGAACTATACCAAAGTGATCAAGGCAGTCCGCAGCCCGAAGAGTGGAGCCTATACCTTCAAGGAGCAGATCCTTCACAAGGACAAGATCAAGGAATTCTTAGCGCAGAAATAAGCCGCGCCTGTTAAACTAATTGAAAGCTATTCGTTATCACGGATGGCTTTTGTTGTTTTACAAAGCGGTATCATCCCGCGCTATCTTAATGACCAATTCTCCTAAAATTCCATTGTATGGGTTTCTTCAATAAAATATTCGGCAAGAAAGAAAAAGAAAGCCTCGACCAGGGCCTGCAGAAGACCAAGGAAGGCTTCCTCTCCAGGATCACCAAGGCGATTGCAGGGAAGAGTACCGTGGATGAGGAAGTGCTCGACAACCTGGAAGAGGCGCTCGTGGGAGCCGATGTGGGTATTGAGACCACCATCAAGATCATCGGGCGGATCGAGAAACGCGTGTCCCGCGACAAGTACATGAATGCCGGTGAACTCAATACCATGCTGCAGGAGGAGATCGAACAACTGCTGGTGGATGCGCCGGCCTCCAATACCTATGCCTTCGACTCGGCCCTCCCTACGAGTCCGTATATCATACTGGTTGTCGGTGTGAATGGAGTGGGAAAGACGACCACCATCGGCAAACTCGCCTATAATTTCAAAAAGGCCGGGAAGAGTGTGTTGCTCGGTGCAGCCGATACCTTTCGTGCCGCCGCCGTTGACCAACTGACCATCTGGAGCGAGAGGGCGGGAGTGCCCATCGTGAAGCAGGACATGGGCTCCGATCCTGCCGCTGTGGCTTTCGACACGGCCCAGAGCGCCGTTGCAAGACAGTCCGACGTCGTATTGATCGATACGGCGGGACGCCTGCACAATAAGGCTCACCTGATGGACGAACTGACCAAGATAAAACGGGTGATCCAGAAAGTGCTGCCGGATGCACCCCACGAAGTGCTGCTGGTACTGGACGGATCCACCGGTCAGAATGCATTGGAACAAGCCAAGCAATTCACCGCTGCTACTGACGTTACCGCGCTTGCAATAACCAAGCTCGACGGTACGGCAAAGGGTGGCGTAGTATTAGCGATCGCGGATCAGTTTAAAATACCCGTCAAATTCATCGGCGTAGGAGAGAAGATGGAGGATTTGCTTGTGTTCGATAAGCATGAGTTTGTAGATAGTTTGTTTAATGTGGAAAAAACCAAGTAAACAATTAGCCAATTTGATAATTTGACAATTAGCCAATTACTTTACCAGTAACCGGACTACAGGAGGGTTAATTTTTGATTTTTGAATTTTTACTTTTGAATTTTGACTTAATTTACCTTTAGCACTTGAAAACAAGAACACTCAAAAGAGACAAGGTCAATATCATCACCCTCGGTTGCAGCAAGAACATGGTTGACAGCGAGGTGCTCAGCGGGCAGTTGCTGGCAAATGATATCGATGTGGTACATGAGAACAAGAAATCGGATCATAATATTGTCGTCGTCAATACCTGCGGCTTCATCGACAAGGCGAAAGAAGAAAGCATCAATACCATTCTCGACCAGGTAGAGCTCAAGAGACGCGGCAAGCTCGATAAGGTGTATGTCACGGGTTGCCTGAGCGAACGCTACAGGAATAACCTGGAGGCGGAGATCCCCGAAGTAGATGCGTTCTTCGGAACGATGGAGCTTCCGCTGATCCTGAAACAATTTGAGGCCGACTATAAGACGGAACTGCTGGGTGAACGACTCCTTTCCACACCCCGTCACTACGCTTATCTCAAAATATCCGAGGGCTGCAACCGTACCTGCTCCTTCTGTGCCATTCCCCTGATGCGCGGTCAGCACATAAGCAAGCCGATCGAAGAACTGGTCAGGGAAGCCGAAGGCCTCGTAAGGATGGGCGTAAAGGAAGTAATGCTTATAGCCCAGGAACTCACGTATTACGGCCTGGATATTTACAAGAAACGAATGCTGCCGGATCTGCTTCACCGCCTGGCCGATATTCCCGGTCTCGAATGGATCCGTCTTCACTATGCCTATCCATCCAAATTCCCTCTCGAGATACTCGACGCCATGCGCCAACGGGAGAATATCTGCAACTACCTCGATATGCCATTGCAGCATGCAGCCAACAACATGCTCAAGGCAATGAAGCGGCAGATCACACGCGAGGAGATGGAAGACCTAACCGCCGCCATACGCGAAAAGGTTCCGGGTATCTGTCTTCGTACCACGCTCATTGCCGGCTTCCCGGGAGAAACCCTCGAAGATGTGGAGGAACTGAAAGGATTCCTACAGCGTCAGCGCTTCGATCGTGTGGGCATCTTCTCCTATTCCCACGAGGAGGGCACATCCGCGCACGACCTTACCGATAATATTCCCGCAGAAGAAAAAGAACGAAGGGCGCAGGAGATAATGGAAGTTCAACAGGAGATCAGCTTCGAACTCAACCAGCAGAAAATAGGAAGGACATTCAAGACCCTGATCGATAAAAAGGAAGCCGGCCGTTACCTGGGCCGCACTGAATTCGATTCCGTGGAAGTGGACAATGAGGTGATCATTCACTCGGAGAAGAAACTCGCTATCGGCTCATTTGTTCAGGCCCGTATCACAAAGGCATATGACTACGACCTGGAGGGAGAAGTAGTATCCTGATCGTTTGTCTTCGGCTATCACCTGTCTCCGCCTTTTATCACAACGCAGCGGTGTTGTGCCGGGAATTATTTAACCTTGTTATAAATCACGATTATGAATAGACTGCTCACACTCACATTGCTTGTTCTCTGTTCGTTCTGGGCCCATTCCCAGGATCTCTATATGCCGAGAGATGTCAAGGCGGCCTTTACAAAAGGCACACGGTCGCCCGATGGCAAGCCCGGCAAGAACTACTGGCAAAACCACGCACGATACACGATCAGTATGACCGTGATGCCTCCCGGCCGCACGATCAAAGGGACCGAAGAAATAATTTATATCAACAATAGTCCCGATACACTGCGCACGCCGGGTATCAAACTCTTCCTGAATATTCACAAGCCGGGTGCTCCGCGTAATTTCGGTGCGCAGTCAGAATATCTCACCGACGGAGTGCAGATAGACAAATTCGCTATCAATGGTCAGCCGCGTCCCTTCCGTGACGATCCGGGAGTATTCACCAATGTCGGCTTCCGCCTTGCGAAACCCCTCGCGCCTCACGATTCAGTCCATCTTTCCTTCGAATGGCATTACGAGATATCGTTGCAGAGCAACCGGGAAGGCATGATCGATTCAACCACCTACTTTCTCGCCTACTTCTACCCAAGGGTAGCGGTGTATGACGATTATAATGGTTGGGACAGGATGAACTTCATGGACTCGCATGAATTTTACAGCGACTTCAACGACTATGATGTTACCATCAATACTCCGAAGAATTATATCGTTGTAGGCACGGGCACGCTCCAAAGACCGGAAAGCGTTTTGCAACCGACCTTCGCGAGCCGGTTGAATGAATCGTTCACCGCGGACAATACCATTCATATTGCTACGAAGGAAGATCTCGCGGCTAAGAATGTAACAACCCAACAGGAAACGAACAGCTGGCAATTCAAGGCCACCAATATTCCCGATATGACATTTGGCATAAGCGATCATTTTGTATGGGATGGTGCAAGCGTGGTGGTTGACAATTCCACAAAGCGTCGCGCGAGCGTTCAGGCGGTCTACAACGACACGGCACGGGACTTCCATTCCATGGTGAAATTTGGCCAGCATTCGCTGGGCTGGTTCTCTAACAACTGGCCAGGCATTCCTTATCCGTATGAGAAGACCACGATCTACCAGGGCTTCGCCGATATGGAATACCCTATGATGGTGAACGATGGTACCAATGAGGATACTAATTTCTCCCGCTTCGTAGTGGAGCATGAGATCGCGCATACCTATATGCCATTTTACATGGGAATAAATGAGACCCGTTATGGCTTCATGGATGAGGGCTGGGCCACGACATTCGAATTGTTGATCGGCCGCGCAGACATGGGCGCCGAGAAAGCGGAGAGCCTCTATAAGAATTTCAGGGTGGCAGGCTGGATCAAGAATCCATCATCCGACCAGGATATTCCCATCACCACACCCGGCGACGCAATGACCGGCGGCGGATTCGGTAACAATGAATACGGCAAGGCCTCGCTCGGCTACCTGGCCATGAAGGACCTATTAGGTGATGACCTGTTCAAGAAATGTCTTCATGCCTATATGGATCGGTGGAATGGAAAGCATCCGCTTCCCTGGGACTTCTTCAACACCTTCAGCAATGTAGCGGGTAAGAACCTGAATTGGTTCTGGAGCAATTGGTTCTTCTCGAACAAGTACATCGATCTCGCTATCCAGGAAGTGAAGAAATCCACGACGGGCTACACTATTGCGATCAAGAACATTGGAGGCCTCGCTGCACCTGTGGATCTTACGATCACGTATACCGATGGCAGCACCGAAACGAAGCATCTCACGCCGTCTATCTGGGAAAAGGGTGGACAGATGGCAACTGCCTCGATCGCTACCAAGAAGAAGATACAGTCTGCTGAACTCGACGGCGGTATCTTCATGGATGCGGATGAGGTAAATAATACCAGTAAGTCTGCGGATGCGAAGAAAGGGTTTTAAATAAGTCAAAATTCAAAATTCAAAATTCAAAAATGTCGTGATGGGCGAAATGTTCCATTGTAATAGGAGAGCCAGAGATTAACAAATTAATTTGGAAACGGGTGTCAGGATGTTCATAAAGTGATACCTTTCCGACTAGCACGACATTTTTGAATTTTGACTTTTGCATTTTGAATTTATTCCGGCTATGCGAAAAAAAGGATTGTTTTATTTTATTGTTTCTGCGGCCTTGCTTTTAGCCCTTGGGTATTTTTTTCGTTTTCCACTCTTTTCAGTCTTTCAATCATCACGGATCCACGCGCTTCATTGTCCCGGCGTCAATGGCGCGACAGGCTGCCGCAATAAGATCTGGGTCCACCGGGTAAATTCCCTTCCACGTTACGATCTCCTCGCCGGTCAGTTCGATGGGTTCGAGACAGATATTTATTTCAACAATAGCAGCGGTTCATTTTCCGTGTACCATCCACCCGTGCCGCAAGAAGGCGATACATTGTCGTTCGATCATTTCCTATCCCATGTGGACTTAGCTGCGAAACATTTCTGGTTGGACACAAGAGGTGTCGATATGAACAATGCGAAGAAGGCGCTCGATGCCCTGCAGGCAACGGGAAAAAGCGACTTGCTCAGGAAGAATTGCATCTTCGAGCTGTACGATGCCGGCGCCGCAGCCGAGTTCTCGAAAGCGGGATACACCGCCAGCTTCGACATAGCCTTCCTGGAGAAAAAGAAAATGGCTTCTGATTCACATTTCGCGGACAGCATAAACGGATACCTGGAAAACGTGAAGTATGTGTCGGCCGAATCCGGAGAAGTAGGCCAGATGAAGAAAATGTTCCCGGCGAAAAAGATCATCACCTGGCATTTACATTACGTTGATTATTTACATCTAAGTAAGATACAGCGGCTACTGGATGACGACCAGATCGATATCGTCCTCTTACAGGCCAGGAGCCGCTATTACCGATAAAACCAACAATGCACCGGTTAAAGGTTGTACTGCGATTATTTCTTCTGCTGATGGCGGCGTACCTGCTGCTACGCATCATTTTCGCTCTACTTTATTTCGATGCACGCCAGTTCGGATTCATGGAATGGCTGCAGATACTTTACCGGGGCAGTCGCATGGACTATGCGGCCCTGTTCTATATCAACCTGCCATTTCTCTTTCTTTTTTTCGCCATGGCCTTTCTGCCGCGGCAAAACTGGGAGAAGAAAATATTCGTGATTCTTTTCAGCCTGATCAACCTTCCTTTTATCCTGCTCGGCATAATCGACCTCGTTTACTTCCGCTATAATTTGCGCCGGTCGACGATCGATATCGTCTATTCATTGCAGGCCTCGACCCATTCCTTTGGTTCCCTGTTCCTGCAATACTGGTACGTAGCGGCCCTTGCCCTTATGGCGTGTATTCTATTCGTCTTCCTCTGCCGCAGGATCATCACCGTATCGCCAGCGGCAGGTCGAAGGGAAAGTCTTCTTAAATGGTTGGCTCCGGCATTGTTTTTAGCTCTTTCCTTCGTCGTCAGCAGAGGACTCGGCAGCCGCCCTATCGGCCCGTCGACGCCATTACTTTATTTTCACCCGACGGCGCAGCCACTGGTAAATAATTCCAGCCTGAATGTTCTGTATTCATTCATCCGCGCCAAATCGCGGCTCGAGCGAAAGAACTACTATTCCCAGGCCGGCCTGGATTCCGTCTTCACCATCCGAAGGCAGTATAACGCGGATAGCAGCCTGCTGAGGAAGAATGTGGTGGTCTTCGTTTTGGAGAGTTTCTCCGAGGCCTACTTCCGGCCCGGTCCGCTGAGGACAAGGACACCCTTTCTCGATTCCCTGCGGGGCAAGAGCAGGGTCTTTACTTCCGCGTTTCAAAATGGGCACGAATCGACGAAAGGACTGTTGAGTATATTGGCCTCCATGCCGCCTTTCCTGGACGAGCCATTATTCATATCCAATTATAATGCGGTCCCGTTCGATGGCATCGGGACACTGCTGAAGAACGAGGGATATACAACCAATTTCTTCCTTGGCGCGGAATACGATCATTTTAATTTTGCGAAACTCTGTCGCATGGTCGGGATCGATCATTACTATTCGAAGGACGATTATCATCATCCGGAAAATGACGATGGCAACTGGGGCATCTATGATGAGTTCTTCTTCTCACACTTTGCGGATGTGTCCGCCGGTGCACGCCAGCCCTTCTTTTCCGTTCTCTACAATATTTCCAGTCATCCCCCTTTCAAAATACCGCCGGCACGCCGTGCGGAGTTCGCGATCGCGGGACAGGACGCGCAACGCAACAGTATAAGCTATGTGGACGGTTGCTTCCGGAGCTTATTCGATAAAATAAGGAACCAACCTTGGTTCGGCAATTCGATCTTTGTCTTCACCGCCGATCATTCCCTGCTCGACAACACCGGACAGGCCTCCTTCCTGTATGAGTCGTTGCGGATCCCGCTCTTTATCTACGATCCGTCAGATCCCATTCGGCGGGAGATAGCCGGCCCTGTGCAGCAGATGGACATCGTGCCCACCATTGCAGATATGCTTCATTACCCGAAACCATTCATGAGTTTTGGCAACAGCATGCTCCGTCCGGCAAGCGGTTATTCCATATCCAGGACATATGGCGAATACCAGCTGATCGATTCCGCAGGTATCACGGGCTTCGATGAAAACTCAGGCAGCGTAGTCTTCTATTATGATTGGCGGAACGATGCGCAATTGAAGAACAACCTCTCTGCCGATCCGGTGGGGAAGGAGAGGGGAAGAGGCGCGCTTATCAAGGGCGTGCTGCAGCGGTTTAATAATTCAATAATTGATGAGAAGCTCCTTTTAGACAATTAGACAATTTGGCAATTTGATAATTTGACAATGCGGCGTGCTCCGATGAGTAATAACAAGTGTAATAAGGATCATTACTAAATTATCAAATTGCCAAATTGTTTCTAAATTGCAACCCACTCAAATCATCATATGCGCTACCTCCTCCTCTTCGTCCTCATCCTTACCATTGCATCTCTATCAGCCCAGCAATCACTGCCGACACCAAAGAATATCCTGGAATCCTATGCCAGGGGCACGAGGTCGGTGGATGGGAAGCCGGGGAAGAATTACTGGCAGAATAAGGCGGACTATACGCTTGTGACCAATTTCGATCCCGCGACCCGGTTGATTTCCGGCTCCGTGGATATAGACTATATCAACAACAGCCCCGATACCCTCAGGCAGATCCATTTTAAGCTCTATCCAAACCTGTATAAGAAGGGAGCACCCAGGGAGTCGGCCATTTCACCGGAGGACCTTATGGATGGGGTGGTCATCGACCAGATGAATATCAACGGCCAGATCAGCGATATCTCGAAACTGAGGATCGACAATACAAATATGTGGGCCCGCATCGCGCCGTTGATACATGGCAATAGCATTCACTTCACTCTTCGCTATCATTACACATTAAACAAAGGTTCGCATAATCGCACGGGAGAAATAGAACAAGGCGCGGCATTCATTGCCTATTTCTTTCCCCGCATCGCCGTTTATGACGATATCGATGGATGGAATACATATCCGTACAACGGGAAACAGGAATTCTATAATGACTTCTGTCATTTCAATGCATCCATTACAGTCCCGAAGGATTTCATTGTATGGGCTACGGGCGATCTCAAGAACGGTGAACAGGTGCTGCAACCCGTATACCTGGCGAAGCTCCAACAGTCGGCGCTGAACGACTCGGTCACCAATATTATCGCGCCGGACGATCTGCAAAAGGGAAATATCACCGCCAGTGAAAATGCGACGAATACCTGGCAGTTCGAGGCGGACAATGTAACGGACTTCGTGTTTGCCACCAGCGATCATTATTGCTGGCAGGCATCGAGCCTGGTGGTAGATCCGCAGACGAAACGAAGAACGAGAGTGGATGCCGCATTCAACCCTTCGCACAGCGATTACTACGAGGTGATTGGCGATGCGCGGAAAACGGTGCGGGCGATGAGCTATGTCTTTCCCGCCTGGCCCTTCCCTTATTCGCATGAGACCGTCTTCGATGGCCTCGACCAGATGGAATACCCGATGATGGTGAATGATAATCCCGTGAGTAACCGTATCCAGGGGATCACGCTGACAGATCACGAGATCTTCCACACGATGTTTCCGTTTTATATGGGCATCAACGAAACGAAATATGCCTGGATGGATGAAGGCTGGGCCACGATCGGCGAATGGCTCATCTCACCGATGATCGATAGCTCTATCGTGGATGAGTACGGTGTCGGTCCGTATTCATTTACTGCGGGTAATGAATCGGATCTTCCCATAAAAACACTGAGCACAGAATTGAACAGGGGATACTTCACCAATTCATATCCGAAGCCTGCCATGGGTTACCTGTATGTGAAAAACATGCTGGGCGATGCCTTGTTCACGAAGGCACTGCATCATTATATCCAACAATGGCAGGGAAAACACCCGATGCCGAATGATTTTTTTTATAGCATGAATGAGGGAGCGGGCCGCAACCTGAATTGGTTTTGGAAGAAATGGTTCTTCGACGACGGTGTGCCCGATCTTTCCATTGGCAACGTGAAGAAGCTTCCAGGTAAATATATCGTCACTATTGTCTCGAAGGGGAACAAGCCCGTGCCAATCGATCTGCTGGTCCGGTACACGGACAATACATCGCAGGTGATTCACCGCTCGATCGCAGTATGGGAAAAAGCGCCGTCAACGGTAGCCATCGACCTGGCCACATCGAAGACAGTCAAGACAATCACCCTGGGTGCTCCTCATACGCCGGACGGCAATGCTAAGGATAATGTTTATGTTGCTCAATAATTTGACAATTTGGTAATTTGATAATTTGGCAATGAAAGGTCGGAGTGGTAAAGCGCTTCGAGTAACACGCCTCATTGGCAAATTATCAAATTACCAAATTGTCAAATTACTACTTAGGCCTATTTCAATCGTGAACTTCTTCCGTAGCGGCAAACGCGCCGCCGGATCCTTCTGAATCCTGCTCGGAGCCCTTCTCTTGTGGGGCAGTCTTCTTCGTCTTCTTCTCGCCGTCCTTCGTTTTCACGGCAGCCGTTTTCTTCTGCGTGGAAGTACTGGGTTTGATCACGGCTTCCTTTGAAGGATTGTTCGGGTATCCGGGAAAGTCCTGGTCGATATGCTTATCGGGATTCTTCTGAACATCTTCCTTTTTGATTGGACCCGTTCCCTTCGACTTTTCCCAGGCGAGGTATTTCTGAAATCTCCTGCTTTTCATGGTTTTTTTCTTAAATATATGGAAACTCATGCCAAAGTCGGAAAGCGCATGATATGAGTAAGAGAAAGGGAGCTGTTCAGGCACTGGAGTTAAGCAGAAATCTGTAGTAAAAACTCTACACCGTTATAGCAAAGGGTATGACCTATAAATGATAGGATGGTCTATTTTTCACGGCTGTCAAACTTCTTTACTTTGCTCTACCGAACCAGGGAACACTAATTACAAGCAACCGATCCAATAATGAAAACTAAAATCCAGCTGGCGTCCTAACCAGTTATCTACTATGAAAACCGGCCTGCCATAACCAGGCGAAGATGACCGTCCAACATCTAATATCCATCCCGTCCTTTCCAGGTCGGGGTGGTCTTTTAATCCTTTGAAAACTTACCCTATGCTCATCCTTGCAATTATCCTCACAATCAGGAAAAGAAAAATTCTTCTTCAACGTTTGCGTACTTCTTTCTCAATGCTGAACCACTAAGGAATACAGTTAACCACAAGGAACACTAAGGTTTCACAAGGTGCACAAGGATATTCCTATGCAAGGACACCCATTTTACTTTTGAATTTCTTAATACAAGGTATTTCTCATAGCACGAGAAATTAGTATTTATCATCATTTATCTCCACCCAATATCCATCCGGATCCTGCAGGTAAATCTGCTTTACGCCATCGGCTCTTAGTGTCGGTGTCTGGCTATCTCCTTTCCAATTGGAAAAAATGGTATGTGTTGCCTGAAGTTGTTTTACAAACTCATCCGTCGATTGTACGCTCAGGCACAAGTGAGTGTCCTTGTCATGCTGTTGCTCCTTCTTATTTCCGGCAATGAGGTGAAGTTGTGAATGATCGCCGATATTAAACCAGGTATGCCGACCGTCGTTGAAGGGGTTAGGGATAGTATCGAGTTTTAATATGTTCTGATAAAAATTTGTGCTCACCTTGAGATCATATACAAAAACAGCCAGGTGATTGAAATGTACCTTTTGTTTCTGGTTGCTTTTGAAAGAGGCAAATACCAGGATAATTAAGAGGGACGCCGATAGGATGAAAGCCAGTTTCTTTTTCATATTAATTTTTTTAACTTTCTTTTTGGAATGGTCGTAAACAAACTTCTTCCTCAAATGTAATTAATAATGCTCCTGAAATGCGATTGCCATAATTCTTACTGCCAGGGCCTGTAGTAGATATTCTACATAAATTTGGGCCATGTTGCTATTTTTCATCTGATTCACATAGCTTTACTTTGTCTCACCAATTAACAAGAACCCGGTGATCCGGATATAAGTATCTAAGATCCCGGCCAGTATCCTGTCCCCACCAAGGAATTATCTGCGTTGATAGAAGTTATTGACCGTTAAAATCTTTGTGATTATGAAAAACCTAAATACACTCACAGGGCGTCTTGCCAACAATCTTTTACCGCTCGCGGTGCGAAATCACAGTTTTTTTGTGAATACCATCCCTTCCGATCTTCCGGCACAGAATGAAGAATGGCTGACCTCCGTAATTAATGGTTTGCTCACGGCCATTGTCTGCAATGCACGTGATACCTGCATCCGTTTATCCGCAATGAGGATCGGTGAGGCCATTGTTCTTGAAATAAAAGAGGCGGGTTGTATCAGTACATATTCACTCGCCTGCGGTCTGCAGGAAGTTCAATCGCTCGCAGAAAAGATCGGGGGAAGTCTTAACATCAGCATGCATCGTCAGAAAGCAACAACTATCGCGTTTAAATTTCCAATGAGCTCGTCAGCTGCCTGATATTCCACACCGCTGCTCATAGCTTGTCCAATTTGAAATAGCCGAGATGAAGCTCATCATCCGGTCCTCCTCTCCCCGGATTAACAACAATACTGAATCGTTCCTTCGTTTCTCCTGCCAGGATATCTCCGATCTCATACAGATCGTCTACATCCACTCCATACTTATCGTCGATGTGTGAATTTGCGCCGTCAAACCCGGTGTGTTTATAGAATGCGGTTTGTTTCGCCTCCTGTACGGCTATGCCCTTGCCAGGACAGGCCAGGATCATCTTGTAGTGGTATTCATCGAACTCGCCGGACTTATAGCCGCCAAGATTGATGAAGAATAGCCTGCTGGCATGTTCAGCAGAGACATCCTCATTCGTGCGCGGTGCCACCTCGACGGAGTGGCCGTTGACGCTGGTGACTTCGCGCCACGCATCGATATGGATCTTCTCCTTCGCCTCAGGCCAAAAGGTATAGATGGCAGGCACGAGGTCCTTCAATTCTTCACCTATGCCGAAGAATACGTCGTGTTGCTCGGTGTGTCGTCCCTGCGGTGAGGCGCCGAGGAGGAGCATGAAGAGTTTGGGCATGTTGGCGTTTACTAGCGAAGATACTATGAGCGCGGAATTGGGCAATTTGATAATTTGGCAATTAGCCAATTCGGCGTGCTCCGATGAGTAATAACTAATGTAATAAGGATCATTATCAAATTATCAAATTAGCAAATTGCCAAATTGTTTACCGCTTTCATAATCAACCTCGCCGATCTCTCCTCCTCGTATTCATCCAACTGATAATTCCCATATACTTTCTCGATCGTCAAACCATGCTGTGCGAACAAGGCATGGAAATAATCCAGTGACAGTTTAGCCACCTGCTCCCGGTAGCGTACCGGCGGCTGATCTTCGACGAGGATCGTGATCTCCTTGAAGAAATGCCTGGCATCAGACCAGCGGTCGATACGGTAGATGATGCCGTCTATCTCTTTTTCTTCTTTCGCTATTGTCTTCTTCTCTGCCGGCGTCACGTTCAGGTAGTCGAGTATTAAATGGCCGCCTTTCTTCAACGATCGAGAGATATTAGCGGCGACGCGATGGTTATCCTCCTCCTCATCGAAATACCCGAAGCTGGTGAAGAAGCTGAAGACATAATCGAAACACCGTGTGCCAAATGGCTCGCGCATATCCTGGCGGTGAAAACTAAGATGAGGGTGATCCAGTTTGCGCGCGATGGCGATGGCGGAAGCCGCGAGATCTATTCCCGTTACCGTCAATCCCAGGTTGGCGAGGCAGATGCTATGACGGCCGTGTGCACACCCCAGATCGAGGGCAGTGGCGCCTGGGGCGGGGTCTAAGTCATTTACCAGCTCCTGTACGAAGCTCCTGGCCTCAGTATCATTGCGGTTCGCGTATAATTGCCTGTAAAAGGATGAATCGAACCAATGTTTGTACCAGCTGGCTTGATTTGTTTCAATGGTTGTAGAGGTCTGTGACATTACTGTTGTTTTTCTTGGCGCAAAAATAAAAACGACAGTGCAGAGGGAAGTACCCGAAGAAGGGGGTGGAGAGTGACCGAATAACGTGAATCGCAATGAAGTCAAAAGTCAAAATTAAAAATTCAAAAACCTCATTCGGGGAGTGTGACTGTCCAATAGATCACGACTGCTGAGACATCACGTGAATCGTGAGTCGTCAATCGTGAATTGAGGCACCCCGCTATTTGCCTTCAATAATAGCGAGGCCCACTTGAGCATTGTCCAAAGGACCCCTTTGGGGATTATTGTCCGAAGGTTTAAGGAACTCCTTTGGAGACTCCGGACTCCTTCGGAGAATATTGAATATTTAGAACAACAATCGGCCAAGTCCACTAAGAAATGACATTTCTGGTGAGGCCTAATTCCCAATTCCTTATTCCTAATTCCCCTCACCAATCCCGCAATTTCCTAACTTAGTAATATGTCATTCGAATGGAAGGGAGTATTCCCTGCACTCACTACTAAGTTTACCGAGGAGGATGGATTGGATCTGCCACTCTTCGGTTTGAATCTCTCCGCACAGCTTGCTGCAGGTGTCGAGGGCATTGTCCTCGGCGGAACACTTGGGGAGGCCAGTGTTCTCACTACCGAGGAGAAAGAGACACTCGTGACCTTCGCTATCCAGAAAGTAGAAGACAGGGTTCCCGTCATCATCAACATCGCGGAGGGCAGTACAAAAGAGGCGCTCCGGCAGGCCTCGCTTGCAAAACAGTGGGGCGCCCGGGGACTCATGCTGCTTCCTCCCATGAGGTACAAGACCGATCACCGGGAGACCGTAGCCTATTTCAAGACCATCGCAGACAGTACTTCGCTTCCTATCATGATCTACAATAACCCGGTGGATTATAAGATCGAAGTGACGCTGGATATGTTCGATGAACTGCGGGCCTGTAAGAATATTACCGCGGTAAAAGAATCGACACGCGACGTGACCAATGTGACGCGGATGCGTAACCGTTTCGGCGATCGTTTCCGGATTCTTTGCGGAGTGGATACCCTGGCCATGGAGGAGTTATTGCTTGGTGCGGATGGCTGGGTAGCCGGCCTCGTCTGCGCATTTCCCGAAGAGACTGTGCAATTGTATAAAATGATCCTGGGCGGACGCATTGAAGAGGCGCGTCAGCTCTATCGCTGGTTCATGCCATTGCTTGAGCTCGACATACATCCAAAGCTGGTGCAATACATTAAACTGGCGGAATCCTGCACCGGGATAGGCAGCGAATGGGTAAGGCCGCCAAGATTAACGCTGGAGGGAGAAGAAAGGGAACGGATTTTGACTATAATCAATACCGGCCTTGCAACGAGGAAGAAGTGAGGATGCTAATCATCAATCAACACAATTATGGAATTTAAGGATACGACCGCGGAAGAGATCAATGTGCTACTCGAAGAATCATGGAAGGCATTCCAGGTGTACCGCAAATTATCACTGAAGCAACGTGCGGAATTTATGCGCACGATCGCGATAGAAATGGAAGCATTGGGCGATGGACTTCTTCGCATAACGGGAGAGGAGACACAGCTTCCCGAGGCGAGGCTGAGAAATGAAAGGACCAGGACAATTTTCCAGCTGAATAGCTATGCGGCCGCATGCGAGAGGGGCGAGTGGCTGGAGGCCAGGATCGATACAGCAGTACCGGATCGCAATCCACCGCGCCCTGATATGCGCAAGATGCTCGTACCACTCGGACCCGTGGTTGTTTTCGGCGCCGCTAATTTTCCATATGCCTATTCTACTGCAGGTGGAGACACAGCCTGTGCCTTTGCTGCCGGTTGTCCCGTCATCGTAAAGGCTCACCCTGGTCATGCAGGAACCAGCGAGATGGTGGCAGGTGCCGTTTCCAGGGCCGCTGAAAAATGCGGGCTTCCTTCTGCCGTTTTCATTCATATACATGGCGCCTCATTCGAAGTGGGCAAGGCCCTGGTGGAACATCCCCGGGTAAAGGCCGTTGGCTTCACCGGTTCCTTCCAGGGAGGCAAGCAATTATTCGATTGGGCCAATCAACGCAAGGAGCCCATTCCCGTCTTCGCCGAAATGAGCAGCATCAACCCGGTCTTCTTATTTCCCGAGAAAATGAATACAAGCGCAGTTGAGGCGGCCACTCAATATGCAGGCTCCATTAGTCTCGGCGTAGGACAGTTCTGCACCAATCCCGGCCTGATCATCGGGATCGATAACGAGGACCTTCAATTATTCATCGATACACTTTCTGCCGAGATCGTCAAGCTGTCGCCGGGAAATATGCTGAACCCCGGCATCTTCAAGAATTACGTGGAGAAACGCGCGAATGCCCTCGCACAGGAAGGGGTGGAGATGGTAGCAGTGTCTCCAATAGATCCGGAGCTGAACCAGGGGACACCGACCATCGCCACTACGAGTGGCCAGGTATTCATTCATAACCCTATCCTGCACCGTGAGGTCTTCGGTCCCTATTCACTCGTCATCCGTTGCAAGGACATGGCGGAGATGCTGGAGGTGACAACACATCTCGAAGGACAATTGACCGCTACGCTTATGGCCAATGATAATGAGATCCGCGATCATGTGGACCTGGTAGAGGCGATCAGGGATATCTGCGGCCGGTATATCATGAATGGTGTGCCTACCGGCGTGGAGGTTTGCCTGAGCATGCAGCATGGCGGTCCTTATCCCGCCACTACCGATTCGAGATTCACCTCCGTCGGCGCCGATGGCATCAAGCGATTTGCGCGGCCGGTTGCATTTCAAAACTGGAGTAATGAACTGCTGCCGGAAGAATTGAAGAAGGAGAATCCACTGGGGATATGGAGAACGGTGAACGACGAGAAGAGCAAACGTGAATCGTGAAACGTGAATCGTCAATAGCGGCCTCGCTAAATCAGCCTTTTCGCATAGCACGACACTTGAGCATTGAGCATTGAATATTGCGTATTGAATATTTAAAACAACAATCAGCCAGGCTCATCAAAATATGACTTTTCTGTTGAAGCCCAATTCCTAATTCCTTCTTTTGAACCTCAACTACCAACAAGCATGCGCTTCCTTTTTTTCTTCCTTTTTCAATTTACCTTCCTCATTACATCGTTTGCCCAGCAAAATACAACGGCCATCGATCCGGAGCTGAAGGCTATCAAGGATTTTCAGACCCTGGAATCGAAGAGGGATAGCGTGGCGGGACATTGGCTCGGCTCCTTCACGGAGGAAGACTATGCGCGACGCTTTCATTTCTACGACTCGATCGCAACTGTACTCAATAGGATCGACACCGCCTCATTATCGTATGAGGAGGATATTAACCTCACACTATTAAAGTATAGCCTGGAAGATGAGATAGATTCGTATAAATTCAAGTCCTATCTCAACCCCATTCTTTCCGATGAGGGTTTTCATACCGGGCTTGCCTACATGGGAACTTCCGTGCTGACGGCAAAGAAGGAGTTCGAAAATTATATCCGCCGCCTCAAAGACATCCCGCGGTTCGTGGAAGAAAACCTCGCGCTGATGAGACGTGGGCTCCAGCTCGGCATCTGTCAGCCAAAGGCCATACTCGGGGGCTATCAGAATACCTACGAACAGCATATTGTAAACGATCCGGCTAAAAGTGTTTTCTGGAAACCATTTTCCATTAAACCGTTTGGGATACCCGATACCGCCTGGACCCGGTTGAGATCCGAGGCACGGGAAGCGATAAGCGGATCCGCAGTGAAGGCCTACCGGAGTATAAAGACATTCTTCGATAAGGAATACCTGCCCGCCACCCGCACCACCATCGGTGTTTCGAATTTCCCCAATGGGCTCGCCTACTACCAGGAAATGGTCCATCATTATACGACCACCGATCTCACGTACGAGCAAGTCTATCAATTGGGACTTTCCGAAGTGGCGCGCATACACACCGAGATGCTGGAGGTACTAAAGGAGGCAAATTTCAAAGGCAGCCTGAAGGACTTCATCGCCTTCCTTCGCAAGGCGCCACAGTTCTATGCACCGACGGCCGACCAGTTGTTGAAGGAAGCGTCCTTCATCGCGAAGAAGGCCGATGGCATGTTGCCGCGGTTCTTCGGCAAGCTACCAAGACAACCTTACGGCGTAGAGGCGGTGCCGGCTCATCTCGCACCAACCTATACGGCCGGGAGATATGCCGGCGCATCGATAAAGAGCAAGAACGCGGGGCACTATTGGGTAAATACCTATGATCTCAAGAGCAGGCCGCTGTATGCGCTCGAATCGCTGACGCTTCACGAAGCCGTGCCCGGTCATCACCTGCAGATCTCGCTGACACAGGAGCTCGAGAATCTTCCCGAATTCCGGAAAGACCTTTATGTAAATGCCTTCGGCGAAGGATGGGGACTCTATTGCGAATACCTGGGAACCGAGATGGGATTCTATAAGGATCCGTATTCGCATTTCGGCAGACTCACCTATGAAATGTGGCGCGCCTGCAGGCTCGTCATAGATGTGGCGCTTCATACGAAAGGATGGACACGCCAACAGGCGGTAGACTATCTCTCGACAAACACGGCCTTGTCATTGCACGAAGTGAATACGGAGATCAACCGGTACATCTCCTGGCCGGGGCAGGCGTTGGCATATAAAATGGGCGAGCTAAAGATCAAGGAGCTTCGCAAACGTGCGGAGGACCGGCTCGGGGAGAAATTCGATATCCGGGAATTTCATGATCTTATTCTTTCGCAGGGGACGGTTACATTGGAGATACTACAGAGCATGGTGGATCGGTGGATCATAAAGCGTCAATCGTGAGTCCACAACGTGAATCGTGAGTCGTCAATCGTGAATACAACAGTCTTCTATCAGGATAGCCGAATCGATCAGGTACCCGTTGGCGGACCTTACCCGGCAGGGGTAATATGTATGGCATACCCACAAACCAAGACGAGGTTTGCTACAGAGGGGGTAATATGTGTGGCATATCCACAAACCAAGACGATGTTTGCCCCAGAGGGGCAGCATGTTTGTAGCAAATCACCGCCCCCACGCACCCTTTGCCCCAGCGGGGCAACATCGATTAGTAGCGAGCTTACACCCAGATATCGAGTATTCATCACGTCAGAGTTGTTGGTGTGAATTCATAAATCAGAAAAGACCTATTTCAAACACCGCCAACGGCGTAGGAACGTGAATCGTGAGGCGTGAATCGTGAATACAACACTCCGCTATCGGAATATTCGAATCGATCAACAACGGCGTACCTAATCGATTCGAATACCCTTATAACAGGGTGTTGTATTCACGATTGCCGATTCACGTTGTTACGCCGTTGTTGGTGTTCAAAACACAGATCCTTCTCTTAAGTTATGTACACCAACAACCGAATAGTAGCGAGCCTACACTCCCTATCGAGTACTCATCACGTCAGAGTTGTTGGTGTGAATTCATAAATCAGAAAGGACCTATTTTAAAACACCAACAACGGCGTACGTTTCACGATTGACGACTCACGATTGACGATTCGATATCTTCCTTCTTGTGACGCCTCGCTAGCCCCGCGGTAATAATGATCGAAATAATAAAATATCCCATAAGGATATAAGTGACCAGGGGCAGATATGTGCCCGCGCCAAACCAATCATCCTGGCGGTAGAGAAAGGCCAGTCCGAACACGCAACGCATCACCTCCCATACAATGGCATACGGATTCCTGTCCATCAATTCCGTGAGTGCGTATATACTGAGAAATATAAAGGCGCCGTACCAATAGATGAAGTATTTATCCAGTTGATTGATGGAGGCGATATTGCCGAACAGGTAACTAACGAACAACAATGTCACCAGCATCTGCACCCAGCTCCAGGCATTGAGCGCTCTCGAGCTCCTGGGTTCATATTTCCTGAAATTGTACACGTCCTCTATCTTGTAGACCGGGTATTTTTCGATGACATCGGCAGGGCGATAGCCGGTACGTTTGAACCACAACCCGAATTTATCCTTCCAGCTGCGCGTCCTCCATGCATCCTTCATCAATAACCATACATGCTGGAAGTTTATCTTTATGGGATTCCATGTTTGTACGGGTCGCGTGATGCCATACACAGGCGGCGTTTCCTTCAATTCTTTCTGGAAAGTACCGAACAATTTATCCCAGATGATGAAAATCTGCGAGAGATTCTTATCGAGATACTCCTTGTTGATTGCATGATGCACGCGATGATGGGAGGGGGTGACAAGAACATGTTCGAGGAAACCCATCTTCCGGATATGTTGCGTATGGTACCAGAATTGCGCAAACAACTGCAAAGGCCCAACCGTGGCGATCACTTTATCCGGTACACCCAGCAGGGCGGCGGGAAGTAGCAATATGGTAAATGGATTAACGAACATCGAGATGCTCTGGCGTAATGCACAGGCAAGGTTGAAGTCTTCGCTGCTGTGATGCACGATATGCAGGTTCCAGAGCAAGTTGATGTGATGGCTCCAGCGATGCACCCAATAGCCCGCGAAATCGATGGCGATAAAGGCGATGATATAGGTGAGCCAGGTGGTCCTGACCTGGTAAATGACAACCTTGGGCATGAGCCAGCTATAGCCAATGATGATAATACTCAGGCCGAGCACCTCCTTTGTTACATTGGTAACGCCCGAGGTGAGGCTGGATATCATATCCATATTCCGGATAGTATCCTTCTTCCTCCGCCACCCGTACCATTTCTCAAATAATACAAGCAGCAGGAAGGCCGGCATTGCAATCAGTAGTATCTTCCCGTAGGTTTCCATATGAAAGTAATCAGGGTAAATTTAATACATTTTTACCTGTTTATTTTCCTGTAGAACTGCCCATCCTTGGGCTAAATTTGAAAGATGAAACACCTTTTTCATTGCATAGATGCCCATACCTGTGGCAATCCGGTAAGGTTGGTTAAGCAGGGCGGCCCGGATCTGCAGGGAAAGAACATGAGTGAGAAACGCCAGCACTTCCTGAAAGAGTTCGATTGGATAAGGACGGGCCTCATGTTTGAACCGCGCGGACATGATATGATGAGCGGAAGCATACTATATCCGCCTCACGATCCTCTCAACGATATAGCCGTCCTGTTTATCGAGACCAGTGGTTGCCTGCCGATGTGTGGCCACGGCACCATCGGCACCATTACGATCGCTATCGAGGAAGGACTGATCATTCCAAAATTGCCCGGACGAATCCGCCTGGAAGTGCCTGCTGGACTCGTGTTGATAGAGTACACGACGGAAGAGGTAAATGAGGCGCCTGAAGACGGGCCTGGAGTAAAAGTAAGTTCGGTGAAGCTCACCAACGTTGCCTCCTATCTTCACTCCGCCGATCTTGTAGCGGAATGCCCCGAGCTCGGTGAACTTACCTTCGATATCGCCTACGGCGGAAATTTCTATGCCATCGTGGATGTACAGGCGAATTTTCCGGGACTCCAATATTTCTCTGCGGATAAACTCATCGCCTGGTCGAGGACACTACGCCGCAATATCAATTTGAAATACGACGTAGTGCATCCAGACGATCTAACCATAAAAGGATGCTCGCATATCCTTTGGACCGGCGATGTGCTGGACCCGACCTCTACGGCGAGGAATGCGGTCTTCTATGGCGACAAGGCCATCGACCGTTCGCCCTGCGGCACGGGCACGAGTGCAAGAATGGCGCAATGGCATGCAAAAGGCTTGCTGAAAAAAGGCGACTCATTCATCCATGAAAGTATTATCGGCAGTAAATTTACAGGCCGGATCGAGGAGGAGACAACGATAGCAGGAAAGCCGGCGATCCGTCCGAGTGTGGAAGGCTGGGCGAAGATCTACGGCTACAACACCATATGGATCGATCCCGCGGATGATCCATATGCGCACGGGTTCCAGGTTATCTAAACAACTATATCAAAACTACAGGCTATACATGAGTAAGGTGACGATTCTAGGTGGAGGTATCATCGGTCTATGCAGCGCTTATTATTTAAGAAAAGAAGGATACGAGGTAACGGTCATCGACAGGAATGACATAACGGATGGTTGTTCCTTCGGTAACATGGGCTACATCTCGCCCTCGCACTTTGTACCGCTTGCAACGCCGGGCATCATACGGCAGGGATTGAAGTGGATGATGAAATCTTCTTCTCCCTTTTATATCAAGCCACGCCTCAACCTCGATCTCTTTCGATGGGGCATGGCCTTCCGGCGCTCCGCTACGGCGCGTCATGTTGAGCAAAGCGCACCGCACTTGAATAATCTTCTCCAGCTGAGCCGGGAGCTCACCATCGCATTGAAGGAAGAACTCCCCGATCCCTTCGACCTCACCGAGAAAGGATGCTGGATGTTATATAAGAATGCTTCTACGGGAGAACACGAGAAACACCTTGCCGAACAGGCGCATGCATTTGGCCTGCGGACCATCTTCTGCACGCCGCAGCAGGTACAGGATCATGAAAAGGATGTGGAGGTAAATGTGGCCGGTGGAGTACTCTATCTCGACGATTGTCATGTTAGTCCCCGCAAGCTGATGCAATCTCTCTTCACTACGCTGCAAAGAGCGGGTGTTCGCTTCTGGCTCAATACTGATGTTATGGGATTCGGGAAAGAGGAGGGGAGAGTGGTAAGAATACTGACCGATAAGGGCGAACTCGATTGCGACGAGCTGGTGATCGCCAACGGCTCCTGGATGGGCGACATTTCGAAGACGCTCGGCATAAAAATATTGATGCAGCCCGGCAAGGGTTACAGCATTGAATACAACGGCCTCGGAAAAAATCTCCTTCACCCGGCGATACTCGTGGATCATCGTACCGCTACTACTCCCATCGGCAACTGGCTCCGTATCGGCGGTACCATGGAACTCAGCGGGCACAGCGATAACATTCTTCCGAAAAGAGTGCGCGCCGTCTATGACGCATTCGGGAAATATTATCCCTCTCTCTCGTTGCCCGAACCGGATACGAGCCGGGCCTGGTATGGCTATCGGCCGGTAACGCCCGATGGAATGCCCTATATCGGGAGGCACCGCCAATGCCCGAATCTCGTCTTTGCAGGAGGCCATGCGATGCTCGGTGTCTCCGCCGCCGCAGCCACGGGTAAGATAGTAGAGGAGATCATCGGTTGCCGGACGCCCAGTATTCCCCTGGAGGCGTTCAGACCGGACCGGTTCAGCTAAGCATTGAACATTTAATCTCGTATCGTGTTAGTACCTTTATTCGTGCTGGGTGTGAGGCAAAAGAACTAATTCAGGGCAGGTAAAGTAACGTTAAATTTCAAACAGGGGTTCCTGTGCCAGCATAACTTCTTTTTATTTTTACGTCAATATGGACTGTACTTCTACCCGGTTAGCTTATCGCCAGACCAACGCCTTCTCCAATATCATATTGGACTATCTCGATCACGCCGAAAGTCTCAAGCCATTCTATCTTCATTCTCCCGATATCACGGGCATCAAGGCTGCTATGGAAGCGCGAAAGGATTTCAATGGGGATAGAAAGGTACTGGTCCAGCAGCTCAGGGCGCAGTATGAGGGAATGGACCTCAGTGTCAAACTCGAAAAGAACATCGCTTCATTATCATCGGCCGATACATTCACCGTTACCACCGCCCACCAGAATAATATTTTTACCGGTCCTCTGTATTTTATTTATAAGATAATACATGCCATCCGCCTGGCGGATGAACTCAACTCTTCCTTAGCTCCCGCTCACTTCGTTCCCGTTTTCTATATCGGCTCGGAAGATGCAGATCTCGATGAGCTCAATCATATCACCCTCGACGGAGAAAAACTGGTTTGGAATACCAAACAGAAAGGTGCGGTAGGCCGCATGAAGATCGACGAAGAGGTTGTTAAACTCATCGACCGCATCGAAAGCCAGCTTGCAGTGGAGCCGTTCGGAAAGGAGATCGTAGACCTGGTAAGGAAGCACTATCATGTTGGAGCGGATATGCAGGGGGCAACATTCCAGATGGTCCATTCACTATTCGCCGAATATGGACTGATCGTTCTGCTGCCCGATAACCCGGCACAGAAAAAACTCATGCTGCCGGTGTTCGAGGATGATCTGCTGCACCAGGCCGCCTCAACTATTGTCGAGCAAACGGCAAATGCTCTTGATAAGAGCGGCTATAAGGTGCAGGCAAACCCGAGGGAGATCAACTTATTTTATTTGCAGGATGATATACGCGAGAGGATAATGAAACAGGGTGAGGGATACAAGGTACATGGCACTTCGCTGCAATTCACACGGGAGGAAATGAACCGGGAACTGCAGGTACACCCAGAAAGATTTAGTCCTAATGTGATCCTGCGCGGTCTCTACCAGGAAACAATATTACCGGATGTGGCGTTTATTGGCGGCGGCGGAGAAGTGGCCTATTGGTTACAGTTGAAGGAGCTCTTCCGTCACTATAAAGTTCCCTATCCCGTGCTGGTCCTGCGTAATTCTTTCCTCGTGATAGAAAGTAAATGGCAGGAGAAGATGGAGAAATTGGGACTCGGGATGCAGGATATCTTCCTGAAGGAAACCGAGATCTTCAATAGGCTGGTGGCGAAGGAAACGGATAAGAAATTGAAATTAAATGGAACATTGTCGCAGGCGGAGTCACTCTATGAAACGATCAAGCAGCAGGCAGGCTCGATCGATGTGACGCTGGAAAGACATGTGGAGGCATTGAAGTTGAAGACGGTCCACCGCCTCGAGGAGCTGGAGAAGAAAATGCTTCGTGCCGAGAAAAGAAAATACGGAGAGCAGCAACGGAAGATACACGCAATAAAATCGCAGTTGTTCCCGGGAGACGGCCTGCAGGAAAGAGTGGAGAATTTAATGTCGTGCTATGCGAAGTGGGGCGTTGATTTCATACACAAAATATACGAGGCATCGCCGGCGCTGGAGCAGGAGTTCGTTGTACTTCTCGAAAAACAACCGGCCTAGTAGGCATTCTTTTCACCCTTCACCATGTTGAAGGCGGTCATCACGATCACTCTCGTATCCAGCCAAAGGCTCCAGTTCTCCAGGTACCACAAATCGTATTCTACGCGGTTATTGATATCGTCCATGTGTTTTATCTCACCCCTGAACCCATGTATCTGCGCCCAGCCGGTTATTCCCGGTTTGAGGAAATGGCGGACCATGTAACGGTTCAGCATCTTCGAATAGTCATCGGTATGCTTGATCATGTGCGGCCTCGGGCCTACGATGCTCATGTCGCTCATCAGCACATTGAAGAACTGCGGCATTTCGTCCAGGTTCGACTTACGCAGGAATCTTCCCAGCGCTGTGATACGCGAGTCGTGTTTAGTGGCCTGCTTCTCGTTGGCATCCCGGTTCACCTTCATGCTCCGGAATTTAATACAGTTGAAAGGCTTCCCGTTCTTACCACTTCTTTCCTGCACGAAGAATACGGGGCCGCGTGAGTCGAGCCAGATGAGCAGCGCGACGATCGGTACCAGCCAGGAGAGAATAAGCAGCGTTACCAGCGAACTTATCACCAGATCATAGAGCCTCTTCTTTATCCGGTTGCCGACGTCGTCGAGCGGTTCCTTGCGGAGGGAAAGTATTGGCAGATCATTGAGGTAATCGATATGCACCGGTTTGCGGATGAAGTGGGAAAGATCGGGTATGATGCGAAAGCGGATGCAGGCCTGGTCGGCCTGGTTGATCAGCCGGTAAATGCTTTTCTTCTGTTCGGGCGCTATCGTGGAGAAGATCTCGGTGACCTCGTACAGCTTCGATACCTCTACGGCTTCCTCGATGCCGCTGATAATGGGATAGGTAGATAACTCTGTCACATTTTCCTCTTCCTCGCAAAATCCTACGATCTCCGTCTTGATTGGCTCCTGTTCCAGGTATTCGGCGAGTTTCTTCGCGCGGTCGTTGTACCCGATGATCATCACCTTACGTACGATGCGGCTCCGGGTCTGGAAGAAATTCTGCAGCGTGAGATGAAGCACACGGTTCAGCAAGAGACAAATGGAAAATGAGGAGAGTACGCTGATCAGGAACAAACGCGAGATGTCAGCGTCCTTGTTGAAGAAGAGGTACAGCATGACAAGCGCGAGGAAATAGCCAAAGGCGGACATCGTCCGTTTGGCGAATCGCTCGAAGGTATAGATGTATTTATCGTCGTAGATATGCGCCGCCCAGCTTCCTGCTACCCATGATGCATTGCAAAAGAACCAGAGATAGGTATATTGAATATCATTCTCTGCAGAAATATGATCGCGGAAAACGTAATGACAGATGATAAATACCAGGTTCAGCACAGTAATGTCAAGAATGACAAAACTGATGCGCAGTAGGGTTGCAAGACGCTGGTTCATGTGGTGAAATTAGTTAGAATAAGTTGTATGGGAGGAATTGGACTGTGGCTCGGAATGGGATTTAAATCGTGAATCAGGTCTTTCGCAGGAATGCTCCTTCTGTCAGCCTAATTCCTAACCTGCCTGCATCGCCTGCGCGCCGCTTTGGCGAGCAAGGCCGGCAGGTTCCAAATCCCCAATTCCTTCAACTATAGATCTGGAGTAGCTTCTCAATGATCCTGCCAGATGTCTTTCCATCCCAAAGCGGGGGAACACGTCCTTCCTTCCATTCTCCCGCCGTTATTTTAGGGAGATAATGGACGAGATTCTTCGGGTTGGTACCAACTAGCTGATTGGTTCCCATCGTAATGGTCTCGGGGCGCTCGGTCGAGTCGCGTAAGGTAAGGCAGGGAATGGCGAGCACCGTGGCTTCTTCCGTGATTCCACCGGAGTCCGTGATCACGGCCTTCGAGTTCTTGACGAGGTAAATGAATTCCAGGTATCCGAGCGGGTCCGTTTGAAAGAGCCGCGGATGCTTGTAGTTCATGTTCGCCAATATCTTGCTCGTCCTCGGATGCACGGGAAACAAAACGGGGTGATCACCCGTCTGGTCGAGAATGGTATCGAGTAATTCCTTCAGATTGGCCGGATCGTCTACATTGGCGGGCCGGTGCAGCGTGATGAGGAAATAATTCTTTTCTTTCAGGTTAAAATTCTTCCAGCATTCGGGCTGTCTCAACCGGTCTAGGTTCTGCAATAAGGTATCTATCATCGTATTTCCGACGAAGTGTATCCGTTCTGCAGCCACACCCGACGCGGCGAGGTGTTCGTTGGCAGTCTCGCTCGTAGTGAAGAAATGATCGCAGATGGAATCGGTAACGATGCGATTGATCTCTTCCGGCATCGTCATGTCTCCCGAGCGTATACCGGCCTCCACGTGTACCACCGGGATACACAGTTTCTTCGAGGTGATGGTGCAGGCCATGGTGGAAGTAACATCGCCGACGACGAGGACTACATCGGGTTTATTCTCCTGCAATTCCTTCTCGAAGCGCATCATGATCGCAGCCGTTTGTTCCGCCTGCGTTCCTCCTCCTGCTTCCAGGTTCACATCGGGTTCGGGTATCGACAATTGCTGGAAGAAGTCTTCGCTCATTTTCTTATCGTAATGCTGGCCGGTATGCACCAGGCGATAGGAGATCGACTTGCCGCCGTCGCGGGCAGCAACAAGAGATTTGATGATCGGGGACACTTTCATAAAGTTCGGGCGTGCCCCGGCGACGATTGTAATTTTCATATGTGGTAGGCTTATTTTTTGCTGAAAGAGAACCTTTCTTTGAAGATCATGTAGATGAAAACGGAATTGGTGACGAAGTAGCGCTTCCATAAACGGCGCGGCTCCTGGTACACGCGGTAGAACCATTCCAGTCCGGAGCGTTGCATCCAGTCCGGAGCGCGCTTGGTCATGCCGGAGATCACGTCGAATGAGCCGCCAACGCCCATGATGAATGGCGTCTTGATCACATCCTTGTAGGTATTCAGGAATATTTCTTTCTTCGGTGACGTGATGGCGACGAAGAGCATATGGGCTCCGCTATCGGCTATCTGCCGCGCGATGCTTTCCTCATCTTCCTTCTTATAATATCCATTCCGGTAGCCGGCTACGATTCCCTCCCCATATTGCTTTCCGTAGATATCGGCTACGGCCTTTACGATCTCCTCCTTTGCGCCGAGCAGGAATATCTTGTACTTCCTTTCATGGGCCAGTGCCACGAGGTTGCTCATTACATCGATCCCAGCTACTCTTTCCTTCAATGGCTTGCCGAGGAATTTAGAGGCCCAGACCACGCTTTGTCCGTCGGGGTTGATGATATCGCAGTTGACGATCGATTGCTTCAGCTGCAAATCCTTTTGTGCATTGACAAGCTTGGCGGCATTTACCACTACGTGGTGAACGGGAATCCTGCTGGCGATGCTTTCATCGATGAGCTGGATAGTTTCGGCCATGGTGTACTTGTCTACGGGTATGCCCAGGATGTTGACCCGGGTGTTAGTGGCTGTTTTCATTTTCTAGTAAATAATAGATGCTAAGGAGTAGGAAAATTTGTTTCTCGAGGTTTTTCCCGGACGTGTGGATGTCGATGAGCCTGATCACCTCATCCTTACTGAATATCTTATTGAATTCCTTTCCTTCGCTGAAGGTGGCTTTTAATTGTTCGGGGTTCTTGCGGAACCAGTAATTGGTCGGCGACTGGAAGCCAAGCTTCTTGCGTTCGATGATGGAAGCCGGCAGGTATTCCCTGGCAAATGCCTTGTGAATGAGTTTGCCGCCAGTCGAGTTGAATTTGTATTTCTTATGTAAGATCTCGATGAAGTCTATTAATTCATTATCCAGTATCGGTACGCGGCACTCGAGCCCGAAGTGCATCGTGATCTTGTCCGTGTACATCAGCAGGTCGTCCGATAGGGAAGTGTGGAGGTCCTGGTGAAGGAATGTATCCGTCAGCGACGACTTACCCGGGTTCCTTCCCTGCCAGATATTCTTGAACACATCCGCATCTCTCCTGAGCGCCTTGCTGTCATCGGTACCGGTCAGTCTTCCTATCTCATCAAATGAAAAGATAGAATTGAAGGCCATATAGGCGTTCATAGGTTCCCTTTCCTGCATGGCGGAAAAGAGTCGGCGGGCATTCTCCCTATTGCGGTAAAAAGGGGAAAGCAATTTCGTGAATGGCGCCAGGACCCTGAATGCCTCGGCCTTTTCGAGCCAGGGCAGCCCCTTGTATTTATTATAGCCACCCAGCGGTTCATCGGCGCCCTGCCCGCTAAGCACCACCTTCACCTTTGAGGCGGCGAGGCGCGCCAAAGCATACATGGGAATAATCGATGTGGTGCCGACGGGTTCTTCTACCACTCGTACAATATCTTTGAAAGAATTGGTGAAGTCAGTGTGTTCTATCCGGCTATAAAGATGCTCAAGTCCCAGAATAGCGGCCGTTTCCTGCGCGTAGACTATCTCATCTATACTATCGTGTCCCTCCTCGAAGCCGATGGTGAAGGCCTTGACGGGAGTAACAGATTTCTGTTTTGCCACGGCGGCCACCAGTGCTGAATCGATGCCACCGCTCAATAGAACGCCCACTTCCACATCTGCCATCAGCTGACGCGCGACGGCCTTCTCGAACAAGTCTCCATATTGGATAACGAGTTTATCGAACGAGTCCTCACGCAAGCCGAGCTTCTGCGTCGACTGGCGGAAGTATTTCTTGGTGAGGCCTATTTCAGGTTGGGAGAGATCGAATTCCAGTATCTGGCCGGGCTCTATCTTCTGAATGTTCTTATATAATGTAAGTGGCGATGGGATATAACGAAGGCGAAGGCCCGTCATCAGCGCATCCTTGTCGATTGCAGGAGAAAGGAATTTCCTCAACGGCCGGATCTCGGAGGAGAACATCAGCTGGTTATTCGCAAACGTATAATAGAGCGGCTTTACACCGAACCGGTCGCGGACCAGGAAGAGCTTTTGCTGCTGAATATCCAGGTAGGCGAGTGCAAAGATGCCGTTCAGATCTTCGATCACCTTGTCGAGGCCGAACTTATTAAAGTAGTTGGCGATGGTCTCCGAATCGGAATGCCCCCTGAACTTCACATCGCCGAGTTTCACCTTCAGGTCTTCATGATTATAGATCTCTCCGTTGAAGATCATGCAGCCCAGTCCATCATCGGTGAACATCGGTTGCCTTCCCGTCTCGCTCAGATCGACGATGGAGAGGCGACGGTGCAATAAATGGACGGCGGCGCTGTTAACCCTGAACTCCTTCTCGCCCCATGCATCGGGGCCGCGGTGTATGGGTAGGTCGAGCAGGGAGCCTGTCGTCGAAATATTAATGCTTCCTAAGATGCCACACATAGTGCTTAGTTGGTTAATGTTAAGATGATACCGCTCGAAGTATTGATCTTCATATCCGCGTAGGAGATGGGTTTGTTATTATACGTGATATACTTCTTCGCGAAGAACGGCACAGCCCAACTGTACAGCACCTTTAGGGGCTTGAGTAGCTTGGGTAGTTGCAGGAACCGTTCGAAGAAACGGAAGCCATAGTCGCCGAAATAGATCCTTTCCTTCTCCTTGAGTCCGGAGGGAACGATCAGGCGATCGGAAATAGACTTGGAGTCGTAGTGTCTTTGGTAAAACACGCCGGCGTCCTTGTACTCTACGCCATAGACATTGTTATTGACATAGAGTACAAGGGCGC
>Ga0193753_10000597_pt1 | contig 34956 bp, 35 predicted proteins | sample H1c2metaG_FD_144925 | JGI IMG/M metagenome (GOLD analysis project Ga0193753, IMG submission 144925) | Soil microbial communities from a riparian zone of the East river system, Colorado, United States - H1c2 | ecosystem: Environmental > Terrestrial > Soil > Riparian zone | place: USA: East...
ACCACCTGAAAGACAAGCCCCCAGTTTTACATCGGCGCGCATCCTCATCTGCACACCCGACTGAAACAGTTTGCGCACTTTATCAGTCGCCTGTTCCATTGTATCTTTTACTGCTGTTACCGATTTTGCGAGACTATACCATTCATGTATTGTGTATTGATGGGTGAGCAGGTTATACTGCATGTAATGCCCGGGGTTTAATGATTGAACGCCCCTGAAAAAAGTTTCATCAGAATAATTCAATAAACCTTTAGCCAAAAAGTTAACGGCTGTTGTTGTATTCAGCACCGGTTTGAACCCCGGTAATACCGTAAACTGTTTTATTTCTGATGCAGCCGCGAAGAAATTTGCTGTGGTAGTATAATACAATGGTTTGATTCCAAAATGATCCCTGCACAGTATAATGGTTTGCGCCGCATGATCAAAGATACCAATGGCCCACATGCCGTTGAATTTTTTGAAGGCAGCGGTTTTCCAATGCTGATAAGCTGCCAGGATAACTTCTGTATCGGTTCCTGAGCTGAATGTATAACCCTCCTTCACCAGTTCATCGCGCAATTCAATATAGTTATAGACCATTCCATTAAACACAATACAATCTGCTCCTTTCTGCATGGGCTGGTGCCCCGCTGCACTGGTATCAATTATGGAAAGCCTGCGGTGACCAAATGAAAAATTATTGCCATCATAATAACCTTCGTCATCCGGGCCACGGTGAAGCACCTTATCATTCATGCTTTTAATAGTTGCCCTGTCAACTGCTTTATTATTTTTATTGATCAGCACGCTGATACCACACATAGAAGATTATACGGGCATATATTTAAAATTTTCTGAACAGAATTTTAATAAGTTTTTTAATTCCTTATCCACATCATTGCTGAGATGAATGCCTGCAGCAAGTAATTGCTCATTGCTGTAAGTGAGTAAAGGTTCAGCAGCAGGTACTGCATTTTGCGGCAAACGTATACTAATTGTATGCCCAAACAATTCGTTATAATTTGAGATGATCCGTTCAGCCATATCAATGACACGCATGGATCTGCCCGAACCGAGATTATAGATCAGATCCGGGAATTTTGAAGCATCAACGGCAAGCATTTGAAACACCGCGTTCTCTACATCTTCCAGCGTAATAAAATCCCTGAACTGGCAACCATTAGAAACCAGGCTTACACTTCTTTTTTCTACAGCTTGTTTGGCCAGGTCATTTGCCAGCAGCGTCCACCGGTTTACGGAAGCGCTCACCGGCGCACCAAATGAATTCGATAACCGGAGCACTTTCCCGTCGATCTTATTTTGCCGTGTTGCAGCTACAACATAATCTTCCGCAGCGCGATGGGTGATAGCATATGGGTGCTGGGGCGCCGGAAGCGTTGATTCGTTTATTAAACCCTGTAACGGGCTTCCATAAATATGCGCGGTTGAAAAATAGAAAAAACGAGAAACACCGCCCGATATAGCATTATCCAAAATTATCCGGGTCTGGTCAATATTAACTTGTACCGCTTCTGAAGGACGCGACAAGCAATCCCGTTCATTCAACGCAGCCATATGAATTACGGTATCAATTCCTTCCGGGAAATGCTTTTTTTCAAGCAGCTCGGAATGATTTATATAGCCCGGATCATGATGCAGGGCCAGCATGCCTGCACCCGGTTGCGTACGCGAAGAAACAATCACTTTATAATCTGCAGCCAGTCGCCTGGCAATCCTTCCACCTGCAAAACCCAATCCACCGGTTATCAGTACACGCTTCATACTAAGAAGGGCTTGTAATGTATAAATTCATTCACCAGCGGCAAGTTTTCAGCTTCAGATGGGTCATGTTTAATACTGGCGATATTTAATAACAAATTCTGATCATCCATTCCTTTAAATGCCATCCAGACACCCGGCGGCACCGTTAGCCGCTGGTAATTCTGCTGCGACAAAATTATTTCCTGGAATTGCCCGTATGAAATACTATTCTCCCGGCCATCGAACAAAACGAAATGGATAACACCAACAGGAACAACAATATTAAGGATCATTACCCGGTGCCTTTTCCATCCTTTTACCGCATGTTGCAATACACCGGAAAAATAAGCCTCACCAAAGCCGGCAAAAGAACTTTCGTCATTTTTCAGCCCATGCCATACATTTCCGGAACTGCCTTCAATTATTTTTAGTGGTGTAAGTAGTACGCCTTCTATTGTGCCCATTGCAAGCCTTTTTGATTTGCCTTTTTTTCAAAATCTTTGATCTGGTTTACCGTGAATGCAAATAAATCCTGTTTGTCACCGTTATAAAACTGATTGTACCATTCACCGGTTAGCTGGCTGGTTTGCAGGAAGTCAAGAACGGGCCCCCATTGCAGGAAATGAAGTGCTTTATCGCAATTCAGTTTCAGCAATCCTGCTTCATGAAAGGCGGTGTTTTCTGTAATTGAAAAATGTTCGTGACCGGATGCAAACTTCCACCATTTACTGATTTCTTTTAAAAGCGTAAGAACCGTATGGCTCTGGTCTGCCGAAGGACCGAAATTAAAAGCCTCCCCATTTAATGATGGATTACCAGTAAGCAATTCTGCCACGCGCAGGTACCCGCTTAATGGTTCCAGCACATGCTGCCAGGGCCGGGTTGAATTTGGGTTGCGGATAGATACTGGTTTATTTTCCGCCCATGCACGAACACAATCCGGAACAATCCTGTTCAATGCCCAATCGCCGCCACCGATGACATTGCCGGCTCTTACAGCCGCCAATTTTACTTTTGAACCGGGCTTGCTAAAATAAGAATGATAATATGATTTGATGATCAGTTCAGCCGCGCCTTTGGATGCGCTATAAGGATCTTTTCCGCCAAGTGCATCATTCTCACGGTAACCCCAGGTCCACTCTACATTATCATAACATTTGTCGCTCGTGATCATGATAGCGGTGCATGGATGGTTGGCAAGCCGCAATGCTTCCAGGATATTGGCCGTGCCAATTACATTCGTTTCAAAAGTATTAACCGGGTCCTGGTAAGATACTGACACAATGGGTTGCGCAGCAAGGTGGAAAATATAATCAGGTTGAACAGCGGCAATGATCCGCTGCATCACGGCCCCGTTTTTAATATCCTCAAAATGATGATCAATTTTTTGTTCCAGCATCAGTTCCCTGAACAGGGAAGGTTCCGTGGGTATATCCACAGAAATACCGGTGACTGCTGCACCCAATTTTTGCAACCACATGGTTAACCACGAACCCTTAAAACCAGTGTTACCGGTAATGATTACTTTTTTTCCACTGAATGTTTCCTTAAACGGCATAAGTACTGCTTATAATTATTTCCAGATTTTCCATTTTGCATCACCCCGGTTCCACATTTCATTGAGAACAACTTTATCACGCAGGGTGTCCATGCATTTCCAAAAACTGTTGTGCCGGTAGGTAAATAATTTGCCTTCGCCTGCAAGGCGCTCCAGCGGCTCTTGTTCAAACACCGTCTGGTCGCCGTCAATATAATCAAGCACAGGAGGCTTGCAAACAAAAAACCCGCCGTTGATCCAGCTTCCGTCGCCTTTCGGTTTTTCCATAAAGGCTTTTACCCTGCTGTCTTCATCGGTCTGGAGGGAGCCAAACCTGCCTTCCGGTTGTACAGCCGTCATGGTAATCAGTTGGCCATGTGCGTTATGAAATTTGATTAACGCTTCAATATTAATATCAGCAACCCCATCTCCATAGGTGAGCAGGAATGTTTCATCACCAATAAAATCTTTTGCCTTCTTTATTCTTCCACCCGTCATGGTATTGGTGCCTGTTTCGAGCAGGGTAACTTTCCAGGGTTCGGAAGTATTGTTATGCACTTCCATTTTATTGTTGCTCAGATCGATGGTTACATCACTCTGGTGCAGGAAATAATTCGCAAAGTATTCCTTGATATAATAACCTTTATATCCAAGCAATATCACAAATTCATTGAAACCGTAGTGAGAATAAATTTTCATGATATGCCAGAGAATCGGCTTCCCGCCTATTTCAGCCATGGGTTTGGGACGTATATCGGTTTCTTCGCTAAGGCGCGAACCAAAACCGCCTGCCAGCAATACTACCTTCATAATATATAATAGATTAAAAAAAAATTGATCGTGATGTGCCGTTATTCTTCGTAACCGGCAGCATTAGCTTCTGAGCGCTTTAACCGTATCTGAAAAGGAAGGTTTTACTTCAAGGTAAAGTTTCTTTGCAAGCCCAAATTTAAAACCCGACAAAAAGCGAAGTATACAACGGATATTCCTTTTATTGAGTTTGTTAAAAGCTTCCATTTTTTCTTCCCTGGTCAAGGGACAATTTTTATCGTTCAGCAAACGTGTCAATACGGGATATTCCTGTAATTGGTACTCGTAGTTGTGCAAAGCCAGTTGGATTTCCTGGCCTGGGTGCTGCCGGTACCAAACCGTTCCATACTCGGCTTTTACAACAGGAAATATAGCTGCAATGCGCAACAGAAATTCTATATCCGTTCCGGCATATCCCGGTATGGTAAAACCTTTCACCGCCTCAAAAGCCGGTTTTTTAATTAGAATAAAAGAGGGCCCCACACTGGGAAAGCCCTCTGTAAGAAAATATTTTTCATACGCATCATGAGAACTCAGGAATTCAGGATAGGGAATTTTTTCTTCCAGCACCGGTGTGGATATGATCAGCCCCGCTTCGGGGTATTGTATGGCCCGTTTTACCAGGATGGCCAAACCAAATGGATATATTTTATCATCTGAATCAAGGTATTTCAAATATTCACCATTGGCAAGAGAAGCGGCATAATTCCGGTTTGCAAACTGCCCGATGTTTTCTTTGTTCTTATACACCCTGATACGTGGATCCTGCTTTGCATATCCATCAGCAATCTCCGTGGTGCTGTCAGTAGAACAGTTATCGGTGATGATCAGCTCGAAATTTTCGTATGTTGAAGCAAGTACGCTTTCAATTGCTTCCGCGATAAATTTTTCACGGTTGTAAGCAGTCATTAATATGCTTACCAGCGGAAGGGTCATAAATTATTTTTTAATGGTTTTGCGCAACAGGCTAGTAACATATGAAGGCATAAAAGGCTGGTCCAGCCTTGAACCTATTTTGCGTTTCTGTAGCTGTTTGGTTTTAAAAAACCGGGCATACCCGTCAAACAGGTGGTGGTAAGCAGCTGAGGTTTTCTTCACATCAAATTGCTCCATAATTTTATTCCTTGCATTCATGCTTAACCTGTTTAATCTTTCACGGTCATTGGAAAGCAGTGCAATCTTTTCAGCAAAACCCCGGTTATCCCCTTCCGTTATCCTGAACCCTATATCTTCTGTGACGATCTCGCGGATACCTCCCGGCAAGTCGGTAACTACCGGAACCAGGCCGGTACTCATTGTTTCCAGCAATGCTACCGGAGAGCCCTCAAATTTGGTAGGCAGCACATATATGTCATGCGCGGCGCACAATTTAATTACTTCCTCATTTGAATCGGGCGATAGAAAACCCACGTGTGGATCATTTTTCCAGGCATCTTTGAGCGCCGGTAATTCCGGGCCATTCCCAATACAGGTAAACTGGTATGGTATATTCCATTGCTGCAGCCAGCCAGCAATAACGGGCAGATCAAAAATTCCTTTTTTACTGTTCATCCGGCCAAGGAACAAAAGTTTTACCGGTTGCTTTTCAGCAGAAGGCTGGCGGTATTGAACAGGCACTGCAACGCCATGGGGCAGATAAAATAGTTGTTCTTTTCGTTGTGGTAATGCAGCCAGCAATTGTTCGTAAAAATGATGGCTATGCGCTATAAAAATATCTACGATATGCGCATACCGCAATGCAAGCTGAAAATTATACTCGTCATGAACAAGCTGGTAAGTCGTGAACTTCACCGGGAAATGATCGAGCATTTGCATTTCAACAATATCGTTCATAATTATGGCGCCCTCCTGGTCGGGAACAAGCTTACGCAAGCGCTTTATCACCCTATAAAAATTTTCTTCATCCGAATACCTGAAATGGATCACTTCGCCGGCCTTGAATTGGATGGTATTGTGTGTATAGGTAGATTCTTTTTTATCTATCAGGATCACCGTCTGTTCATCAGCATTTTTATTTCTGATCAGGTTGTCGTTAAGTGATGCAATGCCACCCATCTTATCGTCAATGAAATAAATTACTCGCATTATTATTCGGATAATGATTCAAACCAACTGATATAATTTTTAATGCCTTCTTTCAGTGGAACGGAGGCCCCGAAGCCCAGCGCCTGTACAGCGCTTATATCTGCACGCCAGTTCAGGGGATCGCCTTTTCTTCCTTCACCTGAAAAACTAATTTTCTTTTTCCCTTCATAACATCTTTCAAAAATGCCGGCAATGGCCGCTATACTTGTCTCTTCACCGGAAGCTGCATTAAATATATCGCCTTCAAAAGCGGCTTTTTCTATGATATGCTGCATCAGCACCGTTAAATCGCTTACATGTATAAAGTCCCTTGACTCTTTACCCGTACCAAATAATTGTATGTTGTCCGACTTGCTGAGCCTGGAACAAATATCCCATAGCAACTGCTTGCGCAATCCTTTGCCATAAACGGAAAAAGGGCGGATAACCGCTGTTGCAATGCCATATACAATATGGTATTCACGGCAAACATGTTCGGCCATTAATTTATTCCAGCCATAAGGCGATAAAGGATTTTTTCGGTCTCCCTCATTCACCGGTAATTTTTCAGGGTTGCCGTATACTGCGGCGCTTGAGATATGCAGGTAGCGGCAGGTTTTATTTAGCCGGCGGATAGCATCCAGCACCCGCATGGTATCCAGTGTATTTGATTCAAAATCAGACAAGGGGTGTGTCATGGAATAAGGCACATTACCACTGCCTGCGGCATTGATGCAAAAATCAAATGCCTGCCTGGCAAAAATCTCCTCCCATTCCGGTGATAATCTTGAAACCTTTGTATAGGTATAACCGCTGTGCTGTGGCGTTTCAAAAAGATCACAACCATGTACAACATGCTGCAACTGTAAAAAATGATGCACCAGGTGATGCCCGATAAATCCTTCTGAACCGAGGATTAGTATATTCATGATACTTGTATTGCCTGGTTAAATACTTTCATGTATCCTTCTGCCACATGCTTCCAGCCATAATTATTCAGGTTTTTTTGAGATGTCTTTCCATCTGCGTTCGCCCTGTTATAGTCATTCAAATATTTTTCTATAACATCTGCTATATCCTGCGGATTCATGGGATCAAAAAATGCCGACTTAATACCCCATGCTTTTTCATGTTCCCTGAAAGGCGGTATATCAGATATGGCAGTAGGTGTTCCAAAATTCCAGGCATCCATGCCCGGTGTGCAGATTGCTTCGTACAGTGAAGGCGACACCAGTAATTTAGCCCTTGAAATCAATACATCTATTACTTCATTGGATTGATATCCCAAACCAATCACATCAAAATCACGGGCAGCACTATTCCGGGTTATCATTTGTATACCCCTGTATTCTGCAATGCCCCTGGGAACCTGGTTTGAATTTAATCCCGTTAAGATAAGTTTATATGATTCAAACCCCGGCCGCTTTTTTAGCATAGAAAAAGCGGTGAATAAATTAAGGTGATTTTTGTGCGGGAAGAAGTTGCCCGGGAAAATAATATAGGGAAAATCTATAGTAAGCTCCTTCAGGATTTGATCCGCCCTTTCAGCAGGCAATGCGTTATTAAAAATCACTGGCGCAATATGTACTACCTCCGGATACTTTTTAACGCCAGGATACAATTTTTTTGCCTCGTCTACCACATCCTGTGAGGAACAAACATTCAACCCTTTATTCATCCAGTTAAGAATTTCTTCATCCATCATCTCAACAAATGGTAATGGAAATATCTGGCTGCCGAAAAAATACTTCCAGTTAAAATCATGCAAAGTGCCTACCACCGGAATGGAAAGCGCCGGTCTTTTCATCATGTGTGCACTGGAGAAATAGGCAAGATCATAATTCTTGTCAACCCTTTGCTCAATTTCCAGGATAACAGCATCCGTTTTCACCGTACGGCTTGCCCTTGCAGCAATCTTATTTATTATCTTTTGCATCATTGCAGGCGGACAGGTAGCTTTCAGGACTTTTATAGTAACCCTTGTGCCAAGGCCAGCAATTTCCGGTATATATTTCAGGTTGTCATTGTGAATAAAATAATCAATCTGAAGCGATGGGTTATTTTCTATTAAACTTTTACATAGCAATAACGAAAACCTGGAAAGGCCGCCTACACCCGGAAAATTATCTACAAAAGCTAATTTCATTATGTTAGATTATTTATTTCAACAGGAGATAATTCCCGAATGCATCTTAACGGGTTGCCCGCGTTTACCGTCCAGGCGGGTATATCTTTAGTGACTACCGAATTGGAACCTATTATGGCACCTCTTCCAATCTTTACCCCTTTCATAATGGTGGCGTTAAAACCAATCCATACATCATCTTCAATGATAATTTCTCGGCTTTTAAGATCATATTCCTGCATGCCAATGGTATAGCTTTTGATAAAATCTTCATGCCGCAGTGCTGCATCCAGCGGGTGCGAAATATTATCAATAATATTAACATTGTGTGCAATCAATACCCTGTTGCCGATCTCAATTTTATTAGTGGATACAATTCTTGCTCCGGGGCTCAGTGAACAGTAGTCACCCATTTTTATAAAACCTCCGTAAGCATATACCAGCAACATGCCGGCGATCTGGCAATGCTGGCCTATCAAAATTTTGTCGGGGTTGCCCGACAGGTTATTTATTTCAGCCCCGGCATGAAATACAGTGCCTGCAGCAATCCTGCCCCGTTCAAACATCATTTGGGAGGTCTGCCTTTCAAATTCCAGTTTACCCACGCCATATAACCTGCGGGCAAACTGGTAATATTTTTTCTTAAAATAATTCAAACGCAAAAAATAATAGCATTTATATCTCTGCCGTAACAGGTTGTTTATAAAACCCGACGATTTGTAATAAATAAACAAGGCTCATCTTCCAGCCCAGGTATTTACCATAACGCAGTACTATCATGACCACGTATTTGTATTGCTTTGCTGCAAAAGCCATGTGCAGCAGGTGGGCACATATAGAAGTGTACATGTTTCGCCTCCAGTCATCCGCTGCGGGTTTATCTAAATAGTTACGTGCATACGTATAGATATTGTCAATAAACACCAGTTCCTTAATCTGTTTGCCCAGGTTGCGGTTATAGGTGGTGTTGAAACCGTGCACCCTCCATACCGCAACTGCCTGCGGTATATAGGCTACATTGCCATGTAAACACAAACGGTACAATGATTCTGAATCACTGGCTGTGGATGGATCCCGGTAAAAATCAAGTTGCTGCGCCAGCGCCCTTGGATAAATATCCGTTTGATGGGCGGGAACATGCTTATATCTTGAAAAAACATCTTTCCCTTCAAAAACGATATCGGGGGAATCCAATCCATAAAATTCCTCCTTCCCCGATCCTTCATTCAATACCTTCATACCGGCGCCTACCAGTACAACCGTCTCATGCTGACGGATAAGGTTAACCGCTTTACTGATATAAGAACTATCAATATAATAATCATCTCCATCCAGCATTACCACCCATTCTCCCTTTGCCAGTTCATTCAATAATTTCCGGTAATTGGCAACCCTTCCCAACTGTTGAGGGTTTTTATAATAAGAAAACCGTTTGTCACCCTGGAAGGGTTGAAGTACCGCTGCTGTTTCTTCATTCGTACTGTCATCAGCAACCAGTACTTCCAGGTTTTCATAATCCTGTGCCAGCGCGCTTTGAACCGCTTGTTTGATATATTGCGGCTGGTTATAAGTGGGGATCATGATGGATACAAGCGGCAGCTGCATGTGTTTACTTTCTTATCCCTGCTTCGGTCAGTGTATTTTTAAATGTCTCCAGGTAAGACCTTCCCCATTTCTGGCAGGGTTCAAGGTGGTTTCCTTCTGCCCATTCATTCCAGGCATTGATAAAAAATAGGTTTTCTTCGGGTGAATACGGCTGAAAGTTTTTTAATGCCCCGCTTGTCCATTCTGCAAATAGTTCGGGCGTGGAACCATGCAAAACTGCATACCCGCTTTTACGCCTCGATGAATTGTCCCAACCCGGACATACGCCCCTGTATAATTTATAGTCAACCGGGGTTTCATACCTGCTCAATGCTTCTGCTGCATACTCTTTATAGGAGGCTACCGATCCTTCCAGCTCCTTTTCATTTTTGATTCCAGGGATTTTTGCAGGTGGGTTGATGAACCGCCTTGTCCTGAATATAATGCTGCTCAATATATTTTTTACTGAAATTTCATCGCGCAGGGTGTTTATTTTCTTTTCCGTGCTGTTGTATGCCTGTGGTTGAAATTCAATGGCCGCATCAAACCCTGCTGACATAGCTTCTTTTTCTGTAATGGCCCGTTCAAACCTGCATATATACAATTCCAATCCGTGCCTGGCAGCTTCTTCCCGCCAGGTTTGTATGGTCTGGCGCATATCCGGGAAAAGGGAAGACTTATAAACCGCAAAGACCGGTTTGTTGTTTACCCGTATATACCTGGGGTCTTTAAAAAAAGGAATCAAAGACCTGATATGATTGAGATCGTCTTCGGCAGCATACACCTGCTCCAGTAATATATTTTTTTCTCCCCCATCCCAGACACGGGTCCAGTTTTCATTGGCCCAGCAAAGCATAAATGGAAAATCGGGTTTACCGGATTCCAGTATCTCCTGCACGGGTCTTTCCAAAATGCGGCGGCCATTGAACCAGTAGTGGTAATAACAAAAACCATAAATACCATATTCACGTGCAAGATCAGCCTGCGCCTGCCTGGCTTCAGGCAATCTTAAATCATAAAAACCAAGATCGGCCGGTAAATGCGGCTGGTAATGGCCTTCGAATAAGGGTTTGGCTTTTGTAACATTTGTCCATTCGGTAAAACCTTTACCCCACCATTCATCGTTCTCAGGAATGGGATGGAACTGGGGAAGGTGAATGGCGATGGATCTTATTTTCATTTGACGGATTCTGTAATATGTGCCAGGTTGCCTGGCACAGTAAAAATTTAATTTCAATAACTACCTGCCCATTGTTCTTTTTACTACTCCTTTCAATTTATCAAACACCCTGTTTTTCCCAGGATGAAAAGGACGTCTTTTAATAAATTTTTCAAGTGAGAATTCTTTATTTATTTCAGTTGAAATACCTCGTTCAATTACAGTGAATTCCTGGTATATAGTTATTGATTTAACAATACTATTATCTGTTCCGGCCAATTCTGTAAGTTCATTAATTAATTTTGTAAGCGGAATCTCCCTTGCCAGGGATGATCAGGAGAAAAAAAATCTTCCCAGTGTCCCCAAGCCCAATCTTCAATGATATACAATCCGCCCTTGCGTAATAAAGGGAATAATGTTTCAAAACTTATTTTGGTTGGTCCATACAGGTGCGAAGCATCATCTATTACCAAATCCAGCGGTCCTTGAAATTCTGACTTGTACAAGTCCAGTAATTTTTTTGAATCGGCCTGGTTAACGCCTCCAAAAGTTTTAATAATATGGTTGCTCCCCTTTCTATTTTCGAAATAGTTGGTAAGATAACTATTCTCATTTTTTTCATTCAGATCAATTCCAATATGTTTTTCCGGAGAAAATAGTTCATTCCAAAATGCAATACTGCCGCCTCCATATATACCTAGTTCAAATAAATTATTAACTATAAGATTGGGGTGTTTTTGGAAGAAATCCTCATATGCATCAACAAGACCTTTTATCTTAAAAAAAGTAAAACAGTTTCTCCAAGTTCCCAATTACTATTTTTTACGTGTTCAATACGAAACACAAAATCTCTGAATATCATCCGGTCAGGAAACCATTTAAATTCATTGAAAGGTATCATATCGCTATATTTATAAAAAGAGTTTTGGGTTGCACTTTCTACTGCTCATTTTTAACATGTTCATGTTCCTGAATAAGTGAGGCAGGTGATTTCCCTACAGGAATAATGCCTGATTGGAATTTCCGTATTACACTTTTTCCAAGATTGATACCAGGGGTTTCGATAAACCGGTATGCCAAATATGATAAAGGAATAAGAATTAAACAGGTCATTAAAAAAGATAAAAGAAAGGCGAAACTGCTGCTATTAATATGACTATATAAAAAAGCATACGGAGCTTTCAGGAAATAAATTAAAAGTGGGTGTACCAAATAAATGCTATAGCTAATTTTGCCCAAAAATGCGAAAAACGAGTTATGAAGCAATTTTACCGGCGTATATAGTTGCATAATCAGGACAAATAACAGGAAAACAGCCCATGAATAAAAAAGCAACCGGTAGTTAGATAAGTATTTATATATTATACCACTATTTTTTGAAATAATTGTATAAGAGCAGTATAACAGAATTAAAAGGATGAGCAGGTTAAAAAGAAACAGTTGAATTACTTTATAACCAGAGAAAATATTACGCTCAAACAGCCGGAAGGCAAATATACCAATTGCAAAAAATGGCAGCATAACCATTAGATTCATATAATTATATGAACTGTTAACATAGGAAACTTTACTATACTGGTTACTAAATAATGTTCCAAAAATTAAACAGAGTATGCATAACAACAAACCAGATTTTACATCTGAAGCCAGGCTAAAAAAAACAGGCAATATTAAATACATTAAGAATTCTATCCCGATTGACCACCCCGCCCATACAATACCCTGGTAATTATAAGTAGAAAATGAAAAACTAAAAGTGAGATTTAAAATGACTTCTTGTAAAGTTACAATGGTTTTAAAATTACAATAGTAAAAAACACAGTACACTAAAATCATACAGTAATAAAGAGGTGCAAGCCGAAAGAATCTTCTGAGAAAATAATTTCTGATGGCTGATTGACTTAATGTAATGTTTCTTAAAGAGTATAAAATAGAAAATGAACTAAGCATAAAAAAAAATGGAACTCCCATACCTAATTGAGACAACAGAAACATAGGCCATTTTGCCAGCGCAAGTTGATTTATTCCCTGAACATGGAAAATAACGATCCCCATGCATGCCAGGCCCCTTAAAGAGTCCAAAGATTCTAACCGGCCCTGAAATTTATTCATTCAAATAGATTATAACTGAATAGGGCACACCTTTCAATGTTTCCCACGCTTTTGTAAGGCAGTGAACAAAGCTTTTGCGTATTAAGATTTTAGTTCGCTTTTTAAATCTATCAACCCTAAATGGAAGTTTTACGTAAGCCATCTTCAAATTGGCTTAAAATCAGTTCCTTATTAAAATGTAAGGCCAGGTATCTTGAATATGCCACCTTCCCCTTTTCAATACCGGTATTTCTATCATTATAATAAGTAAATATTCGATTGGTTAAATCTTCTATATTCAGATATGGCACTACTTCTCCTGCATCTTCTTTAACAAATTCCGGAGCGCCTCCTGCATCTTTAAAACAAATACAAGCTTTGAAATTATTAGCTGCTTCAAGAACAACCAATGGATAGGGATCTTCTTTAGAAATTAATAATAACACATTGATTGACTGATAAAAATCATTTACTTCCGGTGACGGGGGATCAAATCTTACTTTATCAAAAAGATGCAACTTCCTGAGTTCAGATATTATACGTTCATATTCAATACCATTCTTATCTGCACCCTTCCACACAAATAATAAATCAGCATCCGGGTATTTTGTAAAAAACGACTTAACTATAACTGTTAAAATATCAGCTCCTTTCCGCCAGTCTAAAGTACCTATCAAACCAACAATAAAAGTTCGGGCGTTATTTACAGGCGATGAACCAGCACTTTCAGCCAGTGGAATATAATAATTTAAATGACTGACCCTTTCTTCAGGAATATTTAGGTTATTCATTAAATGCAAAGCAACCGCCCGCGAGGGTACAAAAAAATGATCACTAACACTTGTAACAGCTTTTACATCTTGCTTATTCGTAAAAAATTGTGTTGCTATTTCCAGCTCATGAATATAGCTCAGAACAAGTTTTACTTTTGAAAAATTAAATGCCTGTAAAAAGTCACCGTTGGTAATGGTGTTAGAAACCACAAAATCACTCTCATCAATCCAGCGTTGAATTTTTTTTTGGTTCCGGTTCTTATATTGTAAAGAAGCATTTAATCTTCTGCGAATCCGTTGTAAGATGTTTTGCGTCCCCGGTTTTTTCCAAACCAATAATTCAGCTTCATTTTTAAAATCATTTATTAATGAGCCGGATCCATTTTTAAGTATAATTTTTACTGAGTAGGATTTGTCCGCCTTAATCAGCCTGATTAAATTGAGTAAAAGTGTCGGAGCGCCTGTGAGTGTGGCATCATGTGATATAAAAAGTAAATTCAAGTAACTAGTTTAAATATTACTTAAAGGGCAGCTGTAAAAAGCTTATAAAGCACTATTATTTTTATATACAATTGATTTAATAATGTGCTTTTGCAAATAAAATACATTTTGAAAAAAAGTCTTCCAGGAAATATCTGTCAATAAATAAATTATATTAGTTTCCAGTCCCTTCATAAAAAGATTCTCTTCACAATAAAGTTTTGTAATAATTGCTGATTTTTCTGAAATCGAGGCCTTTATAATCTTTTTGTATGCATTTCCTAAAAGCTTTTCCCCGATTACTCTATAAAAAGCGATGTGCATTTTATAAGCATTTATGAGTTTTGTTTTTGACTCATGAAATTTACCATGGTTTCCAGTACTATGTATTCTGTATACTGCTGTTGCATCAGGAAGACAAAATGCTTTTTTACTATATTGGTGCATAAGCAGTAAGTATAATGCCCAATCGCCAAATGCCAGCATTTTAAACCACCCAGGCATGCTAAAATCAGGGCTATTTATAAATAATACTGTTGCCGTCAACTGATTATTAGCTTTGATAAAATCATGAATGTTTAACTCTTGCCCGCAAGAAATGGGTGAATTTAAAACCGACGTATTAGAAAATTTATTGTTTATAAATCCTCTTGTAAAACACAATATATACTGTTGATTCGCTTGCAAAAAATCTACTTGCTTCTGAAGTTTAAATTCATCAATCCAATAGTCATCTCCTTCAAAATAAGCAATATATTTCGCCTTGGGAGATTTTATTAGATCAAACCAGTTTTCCGCAGCTCCAACATTTTTTTCCTGTAATATTAGTCGTATAAGTTTCGGGTATTGTTTTTGGTACTCAATTAAAATAGCCCTTGTGCCATCTATAGAAAAATCATCCGCAATAATGAATTCATAGAGAAAATTTACCTTTTGTGATAGAACTCCCTCAATTGCGTTACGAATAAAACTAACATGATTGTATGTAATTAAACAAACAGATAACAAAGGTTTCTCCATGTTATTTCCCTTTTTCACACATTAAAAAAATACTTGAGCACAGGTCCGGATATTGCTGTCCCAATTGATAACAGCCTTCAAGGTATTCCGGCGAAATAACATCGGTTCCTAAAATTTTATCCCACTGAAAATTTGCCAGCGCCTTAAAGAAAATCCCTGAACGATGTACCACATTCAGGCCTGCGGCCCTGGCATCCCGTTCCATTGTATCAAGTGAATAGGTTATTCTGTGGCCATGCTCCTTTTCTGCCGGCGTTATAGCTGCATTATGGCTTATCAGGCCCATTTTTACAGCAATTTGTCTTGAAGGCGCATTCGCATTGGGGCAAACCAGGAAAAACCGCCCTTTATCAGACAACCATTCATTATTAACCCTCTTTAATAAAGCCACCGGATCATCAATATGCTCCAATGTATGCGTTAATATAATATTGTCATATTTAGCCGGCAGAGTAACTGTCTCAAAAAGCGAATTAATAAACTTTACTTTATCGCCTAATTCACCTTTTGCAATTTCAATTGCTTCATCTGATGCCTCTACGCAGGTAATATCATTAAAATAAGGCAAAAATCTTTTTGTAAAAACGCCTTTATAACTTCCCAGTTCCAATAAATTTCCATCCCTGAAAAAAGGTTCAAATGATCTAAGCTGAAACGGATGCATTACATCAAAATCAAAAGCATAAGCATAATTTCGACCTGCTGTATCCAGAAGCTCTTTGTTATAGTCTCTTTTTGAAGTGCTCATTACTGTTTATTATAAAATTATTAAAAATTAAGTTTCATCAGGCAAGTTGATCTTCCAGAACCGCAAGGCCAAATCCAAAACGGCCAAATTCATTTCCATTATACAACAGGTATATTTTCCCTTCACAAATGAAGATATGGGGATAACACATCATGTCTGAATCCCAGCTTCCATCTGTAACATCAATTCCCAAACGGTCATCATCTCTTGTCCAATTCCTTAAATCTTCTGAGTATGCATAGCCAATTCTATAACCCTTGTCCCGTATTTTTCTAAATCCTATTGCGTCCCTGTAACAGAAAACCATATGATACCTATCGTTAAACTGAATTACTGACGGCAATGCCTGGCACTCATTTTCATTCAATCTATCGGAGATAATATGTTTTCCTTCTTTTTCCCATGAAATACCATCCTTTGATTCTGCGTGAACAATTTTGTAAACGCGTTGCGGAGCATCTTCTGTTGGGTCTGTAATCCATTTTGAACCATAAACATACCACATATGGTATGTTTCATTATATTTTACAACAAATCCATCCCCTACCAAAAAGGGTTCATGTAAAGAAGATGTCAATACTGGTCCGGGTCCTGTTTTTTTAAACGTCAACCCATTATCATCACTGATAGCCAAACCAATTGATGCATCAACTGACACTGATACTTTTCTGTTCCAGCCGCTGGTATATCCCAATATCCTGCCATTGTCCCGCAAAACATTCATAGGAAAAATGCCATGTTCATCAAAACACCCCAAGCCGCCTAATTCTATAACAGTTTCAGTCGAAATATTCAATAATTCATTGAAATTTTTATCAATATCAATAAATGAAATATGACTCAGGTATTTCCCTGTTTTATCTTTTTCCCGTGTTGAGAAATAGATTCTTACGAAGTCATCAAAGACCAGTGTTTGCGGTGATTGAGCAAACTCGAAGCAATTGTTTGCAAGCGTATGTTTTGTTGGATCAAATATTTTTCCCAATTTTTTCCAATTCATAACAATTTTTTTTATCAAATCAGGCATCTTTTTCTAACTGTGCTAACCCAAAGCCATGCTTACCCACCTGGTTGCCCAGGTAGAACATGTAAATATTTCCGTCCAGTTCAAAGACATGGGGATAAGCAACCATTTCTGAATCCCAGCCCTCTTCAGAAATATCAATTCCCGCTTTTGAATCATCCCTTGTCCAATTTACCAGGTCGATAGAAAAAGCATACCCTATTCTATATGTTTTATCTTTATTTTTCCTGAAATCAGGCGTTTGCATATAACAAAAAAACATATGATATATACCTTCGTAAAAGAAAACATCGGGACTTGCCTGTACTTCATTTTCCCCCAGTTTGTCTTCAATTATATTTTTATCAAGCTTAATCCAGTCAATACCATTATGAGAGGAAGCCATACGAATCCTGTATATTAGTTCAGGCTTGTCATCGGTCACTATCCATTTCATTCCTGCGATATACCACAAATACCAAACATTATTAAACTTACGAATCTTAGGGCCGCTTAAGGTAAAAGGTTCATTCAATGTATATGATAATACAGGGCCGCTTCCTGTCTTGTCAAAAGTTTCACCATTATTATTACTTATTGCCAGCCCTATTGCTGTATTAAAAGGTACAGATTCGCAACGTGTATGCCCGGTATAATACGCGCAAATCTTGTCATCATTCCTTATTACTGATACAGGATAGGTCCCAAATTCATCAAAAGTTCCAAGCTCCCCGAGTTTTAAAATAGGTTCTTTGCTAACATTCAGTATTTCAAAAAGGTTTTTCCTGTTTACATCTACATATGCTGAATAACTTACATATTGGCCTCTTTCATCCGGCTTTGGTCTGCAGCTAAAATATACCCTGATATATGTATCAAAAATTAAAACAGACGGAGCCTGCGCATATTCATGTATCCAGCTTTTATTTTTAATGTTTGCCGGATTAAAAACCTGACCTAATTTTTTCCATTTAAACATACTTCAGTTACATTTTTGATTTATTGTCCTCAAACCAGGAAGCAGGCAGCTTGCAAAGATTTCTTGCACCTGTTAACAAACAACCATAATAATAATCACTGAATCCTGCCTGGTGCATTAAATCAAATACCCTTTGCATGTTGTATTCTACCCTGTGTAAATTTATATTGCCGTCATAAACTGCGAAAGCCGCTCTTGGATCATTATCCCTTGGCTGTCCTACCGAACCAGGATTACAATAAATCTTGTCACCAAAATTATTTAATGATTGAATATGTGTGTGACCTGAAAAAAAAATCTCTCCATTTATTTTTGAAAAATAATCAGCGTTTGGTTCTAGTAAATACTCATCTATTGGATCTGTCCAACCACCATGCACCATGTGAATATTACCCACAAATCTTTGCACAGGAAAACTTTGTAGCCATTCGATATTCTTTGTATCTATTACTTTTCTTTGATAGACCAGGCAGTCATTTACACTTCTGGATCTGGGGCAGAATCCTCCTCCTGCCATATACCAATCATGATTTCCCATCAAGCAGGGTATGTTCCGTGCTCTTAATTCGTCACAACATTCATTAACCTGGGAATAATACCCTACAACATCTCCTAAACAATAAATTTCGGAGATATTCATTTTATCCAATTCTGCCAAAACTGATTTTAAGGCTTCATAATTACCATGTATATCTGATATTATTCCTATACTCATAAATAAAATATAAAATCCTCAACATACCGGACAGCCTTTCCAAACCTGATAACCGGTTGAACAGGTTTTTTATTTTCTAAATAATATTCAATTGCCATTTGAGATTCATTATACCCAAAAGCAGTCCTTATAGACGTTGAAGAAGAGATTCTTGGATTAATTTCCAGCAGTTTCAAAACATTTTCATGTCTTCTGAATTGAAAATTAGTGGGTCCCACCGGTTTATAAAAACTACAAAGAGTTGCTAAAGCTTCTTCTATACCATCCAAGTTTACAACTTCAGCTTTTTCGGTGAATCCATCTTTAGATAGTTTCCTTTTGAGGGTCATATAACAATAATATCCCCCATTCCCGTCACAAAAAGCAGATGTGGTAAATTCTTCATTTATTCCTCCTACTATTGGTTGGGCGATTAAAACAGTACCAATATCAGCTGCATGTTTTAAAAATATATCTTCATTTTCTACTATAACAATTCCTTTTGAGCCATATCCCCGCCGTGGTTTAAGAAGAAAAGGTAAACCAAATTGTGTGGCAAGTACATCAAAATCCGTCGTTAGGGAACTTTCAATTACAAGAGGGGAATTAAAAGCTTTTAAACTCTGGAAAAACCTCCATTTATCTTTGCACAACGATACCAGGTCAACATTATTCAATAAGATAGCCGCGCCAGTTTCTGTTATCGCCGGAATATGGTTTACCCACTTATACATGTCTGCCTCAATCCCAGGCATCAGAAGATCTACTTTATATTTCCTAATGATTTGTAAAAGCCAATCCAGGTAATTGTCATCGCTTGTAAGCGGAGCCTGTTCAAAAATATCACAAAATCCACCTGCCACCGAATCATCGTAAATAGTTGTTCCAATAAGGCGCAATTGATTTACTGATTTTTTAAGAGACAGAAGAATGACATAGCCAACTATCCCACTTGCACCAGAGACTAAAATACTTTTCACAATTACAGAAATTATATAAAAAATACAACAGGTATTACTTTACCATTACTAAAATACCCAGGGAAAGTTCCGGGTAATCTACTCCAGCCTTGCATAAGGCTTCAATTATATTTTTCTCAAAATTTAAAGACATCATTTGTTTAGTTGTAAATGGCTTTAAATATATTCCCTCCATCAACTCCATTTCGTAACCAGCATTCTTTACTTCTTCTGTCAAGGATTTAACCGTATAATATCTTTTATGTCCTGAAATAATATCATTTTCAGATAACACCTGTAAATCAGGCAATAAACCTGCAAAATGTCCTAATCTTCTATTTAGCGCTTCGGCATTGGGAACAGCAATAAACATCTTTCCACCGGGAGCTAAAAATTGTCTGAAGTGCGTTATAATTTGAAGGGGATCATCAACATGCTCCAGAACAAATCCCATAACTATTACATCAAATTTTTCACTACTTGCAAAATTCTCGAAATAAGTCTCAATAATTTCGGGCTGACAATCCGGGAAATGTTTTCTGAAATTTTCTATGACAGATGGAGATCCTTCTAATACCACATGTTTTTTAAACTGCCTGGAAAAAATTTGAGCAGTAAATCCATGACCAAGCCCAAGCTCCAGGATTGATTTAGCATTTTTTGTGAGTTCAATTATTCGTTGGGGGTACCAGTTAAGTATAATACTGTTGTCGTAATCATACGGATTCTGACCTTCGTAAATGGTAACATGAGTATCTAAAATGTTTTTCATAATTATTCTTTTGAAAATTATTCAATAATATACAACTCAAGCATTTTTTTTATTTCTTCATTTGAATTGAACATCATCACATCAATGATTGACAGCCATGGAATAAATTCATTATTAAACTGGTCATATTTTATATCTCCTGATTTAATGAATTTTAATTCAATTCCGGCTTTTCTAAAGTCATCCCTTGAATAGAGTTCCAGCCCTCCGATGGAATTTATATAAGTGCCGGCATTACGCAATTTACATATTTCTATTACCTTCTCCCCAGCCTTTAATTTATGGTCTATAGGAATACCAGAGGAAACAATAAAGGAAGTGTTTATACCCAGATATTCGCTTAACTGGTTGATAGAATGAAAAATAAAATTGAACAGGTTACTGTCCTCAAATAAAACAATTTTTTCAATTACAGGATATGCAGTCCTGAAAAAGGGGGCTTTCCGGTAAGACGCTGTTATGCGATTCAGCATTTTCTTTCTTTCCAGTGGCCAGGTACCAGCCAGTTCTCTTTGACACACCTGGAGGTAATCCGAATCCTTTTTTAAAGGAAAACTGATATAATCATCTTTACCATTAACCAGGATCCTGTTCCTGTTTATCCATCCTTTTTTTGTGAATTCAATATTATCATAAATCACAAATTCATCTGCCGCGTTCATTAATTGAAAATAACCAATATAAGGAAAGAGGTAAGGCTGCATTATAGCCAGTTTCATCTTATTATTTTACTGAATTAGTAATTGTGTGCAAATAAGATCAATATCCTTTTTGGCTAAATCGTTGTACAAAGGCAGGCAAAGGACCCTGCTGCTGACAGATTCGCTGATCGGCATAATTGTTTGATCTTTTATAAAAGGCAACCTGTTTAAGGAAGGATAAAAATACCTTCTCGGGTTAACTGATATTTTTTTTAGCCCATTAATTGCTTTTAATAGCTGAATTTCAGTTGCAAAAATGACAGGATAGTAGGAATAATTATAAACCAGCCCATCGGGAAGTAAAGGCTTTGTTATGTTTAAGGAAAGCAGTTTGTCAGTATAATATTCGCTTAACATTTTTCTTTGTTCAAGTATTTGCTGAACATGTTTTAAATTTACAAGGCCCATAGCAGCATGAAACTCAGAATTCTTTCCATTGATACCTATTGAATAGTAATCATCACCCATATGCCCAAAACTCCTTAACAGAAATAGTTTTTTATTCAGTTCTTCGTCATTACAAATAATTGCTCCGCCCTCTACAGTATGAAAAACTTTGGTTGCATGGAAACTGCAGGTGCTGATATCTCCATAACTAAGCAGCGATTTGCCTTTATACACACAGCCAAATGCATGCGCCGCATCATAAATAACTTTCAGCTTATATTTATCAGCAATTTCCTGTATTTTTTCAACATTACAGGGGATGCCGTATACGTGCGTAGCAAGGATAGCCTGGGTATCTGCCGTAATAGCTGCTTCAATTTTGTCAGCATCAATAGATAAGGTCGCATTATCAATATCTACGAATACCGGTTTGCATCCCTCCCATAAAATGGCATTTGTAGTAGCCACATAACTAAAAGGCGTAGTAATAACCTCTTTTGTAATGCCCAGGGCTTTTAACGCTATTTGTAACACTACTGTACCATTTGCCGCAAAAAGTAAATTTGGCACATGCAAAAATTGCTTTAATTCCTGTTCCAACTCATGTACTAATATTCCATTATTGGTAATCCAGGATATATTCCATGCTCTTTTCAGTACAGCCGTGTACTCATCAAAAGGAGGAAGAAAAGTTTTGGTTACATTAATCATATTATACCCATTGATGAGAATCGATGACTCCATTTTTTTTAACAAACACTAATTCTACCAGCCATAAAACTTCAGGTTTGAAAGGCCTGTTGATATCAGTGATTTCAAAGAGGCGATAATTTTTTTTATTCATAAAATTTATGACCTCCAAAAAACTATTTATAAATATCTTGTTTACTACTCCTGCTTCAATCATGAAAATCTCGGTTTTACCGAAAAAATCGCTTGATCCTTCAAGTACGTCAATATCCAGGCCTTCGGCGTCAATTTTTATGATATCCGGTACAGGTAATTTTTGTTCTGCTATAAGTTCATTTAAAGTGATTACCGGAACCTCAACTTGTTTATACCCATGTTTTTTTATATCCTCATCAGAATAGGTAAAACTGCAGCTATCATCCCTACCGGCAATTGTGAATTTAAAAAACCCAGATTGTTTTCCTGCTCCAACTGCATTAAAAGATACCCTGGGATTAGAATCCAAAATATCCTTTATTGATTCTTTCATGTGTGCCTGGGGTTCCAGCAACGTAAACCTGCAATCCGGAAATTCTATTAAAGCTTCCCTTGTCCAATCCCCCCTGTTTGCCCCTACATCAATTATATGATTTGGATTAAACCCAACAGCCTTTAATAGTTCATAGAAATTATGAAGCAGATTGCTTTTTTCATAGGACGTATGACCATTAACATGAATAGTACGCTGATATCCCAATTTATATGCCATGGGGTCCAAAATTATCCGGAATAGCTTTTTTATTTTTCTTTTCATATCAGCTTATATTTTGCCAGTTAAAAATCGGTTTAATATATCCCGGCTCTTTCCCCAGCCAGGTCCCTAACGCCCTGCCACCTTCATGTATGTCAAATGAAATAATATCTTTTTCAACAAATATGGCTTCTCTTGAATCTTCTATTAAGTAAAAAGTAAGATAATAACTGCCAATGTTTAAAAAGCCTTTTGGAAACATACAGACCAGATGATTGAAGCCATCTTTTAATAACACCCCCGAGGAAAGATGTGTAAATGCAAAAACGGGTTCGCCTTCTTCACTATTCAGTACCAGTGTTATTTGTCGCCTGGATCCATTCTTCTTAATATCGATTTTGATATTAATATCAATTTCATGAAATTCATCCAAGGCAATATCAGAAGTTTGCCCCCTTGGGTTAAAGCTAATTTCTATTAGTTTAAAATCATTGGTATCATAATGCGCATCAAATATTTTGCAATTTTGACTTTCCGAACTACCCTTTAAATACATTGTAACAGCATCAGTAGAATTTCCGATGTACTTTACCTTTCCATTTTCCAATACAATTCCACCTTCACATAAACTTTTCACCGCAGCCATATTGTGGCTTACAAACAAGACGGTTCTTCCCTCCCCTGAGCTTATATCCTTCATTTTACCCAACGCCTTTTTCTGAAATTCTACATCACCTACTGCAAGCACTTCGTCTACTATCAAAATTTCACTTTCAAGATATGCGGCTACTCCAAATGCCAAACGCACGTACATACCACTACTATATCGTTTAACGGGTGTATCTATATACTTGGCTACACCCGAAAAATCTACTATCTCCTCAAATTTATTTTTTATCTCAGCTCTGCCCATACCCAATATAGCACCATTTAGAAAGACGTTTTCACGACCCGTTAATTCGGGGTGAAAGCCAGTTCCCACTTCCAGCAGGCTGGCCACCCGGCCCTTTATTTTTATCTGCCCAGTAGTAGGCGCCGTTGTGCGGCTTAGTATTTTTAAGAGTGTGCTTTTACCGGCCCCATTGCGGCCGATGATTCCCAGCACTTCTCCCTGCTTTACTTCAAAATTTATATTGCGCAGGGCCCAGGCATATTCGCTTTCTCCTTTTTTTGAACGATCATTTTCATCACCTATTCTAAGATAGGGATCTTCTTTGCCCCTGACCCTGTACCACCAGCGGTTGAGATCATGAGAAATGGTACCGGTACCTACCTGGCCCAGGCGGTACTGCTTGCTGATATTGCTGACTTTAATTATTGCGCTCATGCTGTTATACTGTATCCATAAAAGATTTTTCCACCCGGTTAAAAATAATGGTTCCCAGCAGCAGCAAAACCAACATTACCACAAAACTATAGCCCAGCCAGGGCCAGCTTAATTCTCCCTTGCCGAGGTAGACTTTACGGAAAGCTTCTACCAGCGAAGACATGGGATTGGCAACAATCAGCCATTTGTATTTTGATGTAATGGTGGAGATGGGATAGATTACCGGGGTGGCATACATGCCCAGCTGTATACCAAATGCAATTAAAAAGGAAAGATCGCGGTACTTGGTGGTTAAGGCAGACAGTATCAAACCCAGGCCCAGGCCCAGGCCCGCCATAATAAATAAAACTACAGGTGTAATAATAAGAATGCCTGCTATATCGGGTTGAACAGCGGGGTCTTTGAATAAATAATACATCAACACCAGGAAAAACAATAAAAACTGGATGCCGAATTTGATAAGCCCTGAAATTATTTTTGACAGGGGCAGCACCAGCCTGGGGAAATATACTTTGCCAAATATACCGGCATTGGCTATAAAGGTATTGCTGGTAGCATTCAGCGTTTCCGCAAAATAATTCCAGATGCTGATACCAGCCAGGTAAAATGGTATGGGGGGTATCCCGTCAGTAGAAATCTGGGCGATATTGCTAAATACTATCCAATAGGTAATGGTAGTAAGAATGGGCTGAATAAAAAACCAGACTGGTCCCAGTATGGTTTGTTTATACACCGATACCAGATCCCTTTTTACAAACATCAGCAGCAGGTATTTGTACTTCCAGACTTCTTTCAGGTGCAACTGGAAAATGTTGCTGCGGGGTTCAATTACCATATCCCATTCATCAGGGCCTTTGCGCAAAATTTCACTCATGTAAAGGGTACAATTTTATTTAGCCTACTGACCATTGAAGAATAAGATCAATACTGTTTATTTTTCCCAAAAGGCCACCAGCGTTTGCCCGAGCTATCTTTTTCAAAATAGCTGCTGGATGCATTTTTACTGGCATTGCCATAACCATAACCATAACCATAACCATAGCCATAACCATAGCCATAACCGCCACCCTTACTGTTTATATCATTGATGACCACAGAAAGATGCGGCAGTTTTTTCTCCTGGTATAGATCATCTATTAATTTTACCTGTTTTTTCAGGGTATAATTATGTCTTACTATATACACGCAGGCGTTTGCCTGTTTACCCAGGGTGATGGCATCGCTTACCAGGCCCACGGGTGCGGAGTCTATAATGATGACATCAAATTGTTTTTTCAGCTCGGCAAACATGGTATCCAGTTTTTCATCCAGCAATATTTCTGCGGGGTTGGGTGGCACGGGCCCGCAGGGCGCCACAAACAGGTTATCTACATCCGGCACGGGATGAATAATATCGCGTACTTCAATATTAGCAGTTACCAAAAAATTGGTGATACCCTTTCTTTCATTCATACCCAGGCCCTGCAATATCTTGGGCTTTCGGATATCCATCTCCAGTATAATGGTCCTTTTGCCGGAGAGCGCCAGCACCGCACCCAGGTTGGTGCTTATAAAAGATTTGCCCTCGCCACTAAAAGAAGAGGTAACCAGTATGACCGGTTTTTCATTTTTTGGTAATACATATTGCAGGTTGGAACGCACAATACGGAACTGCTCTGCTATATAGCTACGGTTGTTTTGCCGTACAATCAATGTGTTGCTTTCTTCTGCATGCCCCACTTCCCCCAATATGGGTGTGTTGGTAACACGGCTGATATCGTTTTTTGATTTTACTTTATCGTTGAGGTATTCAAGCAAAAAAATAATACCTGTCGGCAAGGCAAGACCCAGTAACAGGGCAATCGTGTAAAGACCCGTGGGGTTGGGTGATACCTGCCCGGCAGCCATGGCCGGTTCCAGTATCATAATATCATTGGTAGTGGAGGCGGAAGCAATATTTGTTTCTAATTTTTTCTGCAGTAAAAAAGAATACAGTTCCTGCAGGATGGCCTGCTGCCGGGTTACTTCCAGCAATTGTTTTTGCTTGCCTGGTATAGAGCGGATATCCGCATCTGCCTGCTTGTTCCTGCTATTAAGATCACCGGCAGCCAGTTGCTGGGCATTGCGCACATTCTTTAAATTCTCCAATATATCCTGTCGCAGCCTTTCTATAGAAGTTACCGCATTTTGCACCAGTGGATTGCCCGGCTGGGTGGTTTTTAAAAGGGTTTGTTTTTTGAGTTGTAACTGATTGAACTCTGTTAACTGGCTAATCAGGGTTGGTTCTTCAATACCCAGGTTAGAGGGAACCATACTGTCGGAATTCCTGGGATTACTCATGTACTTTGACAGGTATTCCACCACCTTTCCCTTCACGTCTGCCTCCGTGATCTGTTGCCTGCTTTTTGTGAGATCGTCAAAAAATTGCAGTGTCTGCTGTTCCGGTGCAAAGACCTGGTTTTTTTCCCGGAAATTCTGCAGGTTTTTTTCTACGCCCCCCAGTTCGCGTTTAAGCGTGTCAAGTTGGTTGTCTATAAACTGTAAGGTGCTAAATGCCATTACTTTCTTGTCTTCAAAATTAGACTGCAGGTATTCCTTCATGTACTGGTTCACTATATTCAATCCCAGTTTTATATTATCCGTGGCATAAACAATGGTGATAACACTGGTTCCCTCCAATTTGGCCACATTGATAGAACCGCTCAGGCCAACGGCCAGGCTCTCTTCCGGTATCCAGTTGATAATATATTCATTGGGCTCTGAACGCAGCATATCCGTATATAGGGCCTGCAACTGGAAATCAATACCCCCTATTTTAACCGGTTCGTTGAAATTGTAATTCTTTAGTTCCCCGTTTAACTGGTACTGGCTGTTACTGATAATCTTAACAAATAAGGACACAACATTGGTTGAGTCAGCAATATTATTGATCACCCATTTAAATGGCATATCGGTTGGGTGTACAATGGATGTGCGGATTTTACCCTTGATATAGTATTGCTTTTGTAAACCCAGGCTATGGGCCGCCCTGGCCCCCATGGACCGTGATTTTATAATCTCTATCTCATTGTTCAGGTTATTGTTATCATCGGGCAGGGAAAAAATATTACTGAATTTTTCCCCCCGGTTTCCATAGGGATTTTTGTCTTTTACCAGTAGTTTACCTGCTACGTTGTAGACGGGCGTGGAATAACGCAGTTTTACCCAGGCAAGTGTAAGCGCCAGTGCAATGGATATGATTACCCAGGGCAGGAAACGCAGGTATTTCTGCATAATTTCCCTGGGGCTTAAACCACTATCCGGCTTTTGGATTTTTTCTAATTCTTCCATTTAATTAATTGTTCTTGAATACTGAATAAAGAATGGCCAGCACTGAAATGAAGGTGGCTGCTAAAGAAACATTTCTAAGGAGGGTCTGGTCTGTTCCTGTAGGTTTTTTGCGGATGGGTTCAATGTAAACAAGGTCGCCGGTGTGCAGGTAAAAATATTCCGATTTGTAAATGGATGCTTCTTTTATATTCAGTCTTGCCGTGCTCCTTTTGCCATTTTCTTCCCTGATAATTAAAATATTGTCCTTACGGCCAAAAACGGTCATATCGCCCGATAAAGCCAGGGCATCAAAAATATTTAATCTTTCTTCCGGAATATTGATGACACCTGGTTTACCAACCTCCCCCAGTATGGTTACCCGTTTGTTTAAAAACCTGATTTCAACATAAGGATGTTTTAAAAAAGTATCCAGTTTTTGTTCTAAGACATCTTTCAATTGCATTTTTGTAAGCCCTTCTGCGTGCAACACGCCCAGGCTATGAAACAAAAAATTTCCCTGTATATCTACCAGGTAGCCCCTGCCGCTCCCGCTATTGCTTCCATCACTTGAAGAAGTTACAATACCGCTTGTGCTGGCTTGCGCCTGGTTATAAATAGCAGTGGCTTCCGGGTTATCACTAAACACCGTTATAGACAATAATTCACCTTTTTGAATAGCAGGTTCAGGAATTTTTATATCTGCTACCAGGGCGGTATCAATGCCCTGTAAATACAAGCGCTCCTGGTGAACTTTCTTGCTGGGCTGACAACTGGTAAAAAAGAGTGCTGCCAGCGCCAATAAAACAAAACATTTATTACAATTTGCCATTAGCAATTAATTATAATTTTTGAACCTGGTTATTTTGTAAGGTATACCATTGCTGTTCTTCATTGGAAAAGGCTTTCCCATTTTCAAAAACTAATGTATATCCCTTTTCGCTTACCCATCCTGTTTGTTTTGCAGGGTTACCCGTCACCAGTGCAAAAGGGAGAACGGATTTTGTAATGACCGCACCCGCACCCACCAATGCGTATGAACCAATTTCTAACCCGCATACAATGGTGGCATTGGCGCCAATGGTAGCCCCTTTTCGCACAACCGTTTCTTTAAACTCATGCTTTCTTTCTATAAAACTACGTGGATTTATCACATTTGTGAACACCATGGAAGGGCCAAGGAACACATCGTCTTCTATAACAACGCCTTTATAAACAGAGACATTATTCTGGATCTTTACCCCATTGCCGATGACAACCCCGTTATCAATAAATACATTCTGGCCAATTGTACAGTCTTTGCCAATAACAGCCCCCGGCATGATATGCGTAAAATGCCATATCCGGGTGCCTTCACCAATTTGAGCGCCGGCATCTGCAACAACTGTTTCATGGGCAAAGAAGTTCATCGTTCGAATAGTTCACCGTTCATCGTTCTTTCTTTGCGGATCCCTGTCCGGTCAACCGCAAACTTCAATATAAGATGAAAGGGTTTGAATATGATTATTGTTCGGTTAAAAATTTAATGAACTCATTTGCTGGTTAGAGCTCTGGCTCCCTCTCCCTTTTTGCCGAAAAATGGCACACGCCTGCCTGCCGGACAGGCAGGGATGACACGGATCAAACGGATATGCACGGATTTTTTTTCGTCTAAAGGAAGTTCAAAACTATTCCATGAAAACCCATTTGACTATTTCGCTATGGATTTTCACAGCTGCCCGTTCAGCAGGCGGGGATTTTTCTGCTTCGCAGAAATAAAAATCCGTTTAATCCCGTCATCCGTGTTCCTTATGCCCCGTAGTCCTGATGCGAAAGAGCGAATCCCCTAATTCAAAGATTATCGTTTCGAAAGGGTATTTACCGGCGTCACATTAGACTTCTCAACATAGGCCACCAATTTGTAACCCATGCTGGTAATTTCTACTTCCACCCTTTTTTTATTTGCACTGATCACCCTTGCTTCTTTGTCCATTAACAACCCTGAATTAATAATCACCATCGTGTTGGGAGGCAGCTTCATGGCCAGCGTCTCCACATTTTGGTATTCTTTCAGGAACCGCTTAATGCGCTCAATATCCCTGGGTTTAATCACTGCGGGCTTGCCCAGCCAGTACACAAAATTCAGGACCCCATTAACCCTTTTAACAATTTCTTCTTCCTCATAATTTACATGCACAAAAACATAGGACTTAAACAGCGGTTCTTCTACCAGTTTTATGCGGTCGCTCCATTTACGGTTCACCTTATTTAAAGGGCAATAACTGTTTATTCCTTCTTCTGTTAATTGCTGGTGTATTTTCTTTTCCCAGCGCGGCTTTGTATAAATAGCCAACCATCTTTTACCTGTTCCCATAAGATATAATTTAAAAGAATGGTTATTTCCTCCAATCCCCTTGCCAACCAGTCAAAGCTTCGCCACCTCAGTCACAATTTTTTTTTGTAAACTGCTGAAAATAAGAGTTTTATTTAATAAAAAGCCGTATCTTATATAAGCGAAAGGGTATAAGGGGTAATTTTACTTACCACATATACCCTTTCCAAAAATTTTATAATGCAAAGCAGGAACGTTGTCTTCTTCACAGGTATTTCTACGTTGTTAAAGGGAAGTGCTGTTATTATTCATAGTAACTGATTTTTAGCTCACATACCCTGGTTTCACAATTGCTGCAAATATAGGTGTTTTTGGAGCTAAGAGAAGAAAGAGAAAAAGAGTAAAAAGCTAAGAGAAGAAAGAGAAAAAGAGCTAAAAACAGAATAAAAAAAGCTATGGGCAGAAAGCGAAAGCGTACATTCCAAATTTTCGTCATTGCGAGAAGTTAACGCCAGTTATTTAATCTTAACAATTATGCAAGCACAGATTGCTGCGCTGCGCTCGCAATGACGAGCCGGATTGGGGGAAGCGACAATTTGAAATGCCCCGGGAGAAAGAGAAATGGAGAATCTGCTAAAACGGCAACAAGGGTTATCTTACTTTTTCACACACTCGTGGCGGTATGGGTTTAAAAAATCAGAAAACTGGCGCAAGGATGCAGCAGTGCAATGCGGGAGGGGTCCTTGTGCCTGCAATAGATGTAAGCCTGTACATCCCTGATTGCCGGGCACAAGTGAGCTGGCACACAGACCACGGCTGCATACTTGCGCCAGTGCAGGGTGTATTGTAACCCCGGGCCATGAAACGGGTTGAGGGGAACACAAGACTCGCCCCAATATTTATTTGGGCGAACACAAGGTTCGTCCTACATTTTTTTCTCTTTTTCCCTTTTAATCTCTTAGCATTGCCTTACCTTAATGCGGTGAATCAACGTTTTTATTCCCTTGACATATTTCGTGGTGCAACAGTAGCATTAATGATACTGGTTAATAACCCGGGCAGCTGGCAGCATATTTATACGCCGCTGGAACATGCTGCCTGGCATGGCTGTACCCCTACCGATCTTGTTTTTCCTTTTTTTCTTTTTGCAGTGGGCAATGCCATGGCTTTTGTGATGCCTAAACTGGAAGTTGCCGGCACTTCCCTGTTCCTGAAAAAAGTATTTAAAAGGGCCCTCCTGATTTTTGCTATTGGCCTTTTTCTAAACTGGGCCCCCTTTGTAAGCTGGAGCGGCGATCAGTTGGTATTCCGCCACTGGGTTAACCCGGGTAATCCCGAGATGGGCGTTCGTATTTTAGGTGTGTTGCAACGCATTGCCTTGTGCTATTTATTTGCTTCGCTGATTATCTATTTTCTAAAACCCCGCGGCGCTTTTGTAGCCGCAGCCGTATTATTGCTTGGCTATTGGGCCACATGCCTGCTGGCTAACCCTGCTGACCCTTACAGGATCAGCGGCTGGTTTGGAACCAGCATCGACAAGAAAATACTGGGCATTCCACATATGTACAAAGGAGAGGGGATTGCCTTTGACCCCGAAGGATTGATGAGCACACTGCCCGCTATTGCACAGGTTATTTTTGGTTACCTGGTGGGTAGCTATATCATACAAAAAGGAAAGACTTTTGAAATGTGTACCGGCCTTTTTGTAACAGCCGGTGTACTGTTGTTTGCAGGTTTCTGCTGGCATATGGTCTTCCCCATCAATAAAAAAATATGGACCAGCTCCTTTGTGATCTATACTACCGGGCTGGCTATTTTTACCTTAGCTATCATGATATACCTGGTGGAACTGAAGGGACGCAAAGCCGCTATTACAAAGTTTTTTGATGTGTTTGGCAAGAACCCCCTGTTCATTTTTTTCCTGAGTGGTTTTCTGCCCAGGATACTGGGTTTACTGCGCTGGACCGATCATACAGGACCGGATGGAAAACCTGTTTACACCAGCACCCTGCCCTGGTTCTATGAGCATGTTTGTAAAAATGTTTCTGTTAACCTGAATAATGGCTCCCTGCTCTATGCCCTTTGTATAGTAGGTTTTTACTGGCTGGTTGCGTACTGGCTGGACAGGAAGAAGATCTATATTAAAGTATAGCTATTAGCTTTTAGCCGTTAGCTATTAGTCAGACCTCTTCACCCACCGGTCGGTGTCTCACCGACTGGAACATTTGGCCGGTGAGACACCGACCAAGGGTAAAAAAAGATTGGACAACTGTTATTGATAAAGTGTTACTGATAAAGCATAATGATTTGAATGGACATGTAATGACTTAGCTTTCACCCCCCGGTCGGTGTCTCATCGACCGGAACATTTGGCCGGTGAGACACCGACCAAGGGTAAAGGAGATAATGCAAATACCCTTATCTATGAATTAAACTATTTTTTTGAAAACAATCTATACCATAATCGTTCACTACTTACAGCTAATAGCTTGCAGCTAACAGCTATTCTTTCACTGCTAACGGCTAATAGCTTATAGCTAAAAGCTTTCTTCCCAAATGGTTAAAAAATTTTTACAAAAAATACTCCGGCGACCCATTACCAGGCTGGTCAACAGGATTTCTTCCGCCCCGGTAAAAAAAGATGTTTTTGAATCGCTTGATTTTGTACTGAAAGAAATACGCGATGGCAATAAAACCGAAGGAGCTGTTATACCCTATGATATGAATACCGGCCGTTTTATCATTCTGTCTGATCAGCATAAAGGCACCCGCGATGCTGCAGATGATTTTGGCATTGCCGAAAAAAATTATACAGCGGCACTGGATTATTATTACCAGAACGATTTTACATTTATTAACCTGGGCGATTGTGAGGAACTCTGGGAAAATACTCCCGACGCAGTCATGAAAGTAAATAAACCGGTATTGCAATCTGAAGCACGTTTCCTGCTGCAAAACCGCTACTACCGTGTTTTTGGCAACCATGATCTTGAATGGAAATACCCTTTCCAGCAAATGGTATACTTAAAGCCCGTATTTGGCGACGCACTGAAAATATACGAAGGCATAGAGCTGCAAACGCAGTACAATAATAAAACCTGGTCCATATTTCTTACCCATGGCCACCAGGGCGATAAAAGAAGCGATGGCAACCCGTTCAGCACCTGGATAGTGGCAGCCATCTGGACACCTATCCAGCGTTTTTTAGCGATCAATGTCAATACCACATCTGATTTTTTTGAACTGGTAGACGCGCACAATATTATGATGTATGAATGGAGCGCCACGCAAAAACAACTCATTTTTATTTCGGGCCATACACATAAGCCGGTGTTTGCATCACTGGATCATATTGATTTGCTTACCCACCAGTTGCAGGCAGCAAAACTGGCGGGCAATACAGCGGCTGTACAAAAAATAGAAGCCGACCTGGTCGTCTATACCAAACAATACCAGGGAAAGAAATTTATAAAAAGCATGGCTTACCCTTCTTATTTCAATACGGGTTGCTGTTGTTTTGATGATGGCGATATTTCTGGTATTGAAATAGAAGGCGGTTATATACGCCTGGTCAAATGGGAAATTAAAGATGATGGCAGTTCAGCAAAAAAAGTACTTGAACAATCCCCGCTGTCTTATATATTTGATCAACTACCTTGACATTATTATTTTAAATTTTGAATTTTATATTTTAAATGCCTTTGTTCCGCAGATTTTAGAATAAAACCAACCAACCTCCCTGCAAAGCCCTAATACAAAATTTAAAATATAAAATACCTACCCACGAGATTATTTTTAATTTAATGAACCTCTTTACTTGCACGGGTTCTGGCTCCCTCTCCTTTGGAGAGGGTTGGGGTGAGGTCACACAAGCACAGTAATGGTTTCAGGCATTTAGTCGGACAACAATTTTTTTGAATTTTATATTTTAAATGCCTTTGCACTGGAGATTTTAAAATACCAACCAACCGCCAGGCAAATGCCCATACAAAATTTAAAATTCAAAATTCAAAATAATTCCCTCCATGAGGTTATTTTAAATTTTGAATTAGGATTAGGTAGAATAAGCGCAATATTTTAATTAGCATCAGGACCGTAAAAAAACGGGATCTAAAATGCTCCGGAGGAGCTCCCTGTTTATAGAAAATAATTATTATAGGATTGTAGCTCCGGAGGAGCTTCCTGCCCGTCGCACAGGAGGCTCCTCCGGAGCCATGGCTGATGAATGGTTTGTTTCTATAAACAGGAAGCCCCACTGGGGCTACTCATGAAGACAAGAATGATCTTGTGCAGGTATGCGCCCATTCTACCTAATTCTATTTTGAATTTTAAATTTTAAATGCCTTTATATTGCACATTTTGAAATAACACCAATTAACTGGCTAAGCAAGCGCCAATACAAAATTTAAAATTCAAAATAATTCCTACCAATAAATGGTGGGTTCAACTATTTGTTTTTTTACTTTTTGCAATAGTTTATGGTCATCATCCAAATGTTTTTTCACTTTTACAAACAGGAGACGACCAACATCAAACTGTAAAAGTGTTTACACAAAATGTTTATGGTCATCATCTAAATGTTTTTTTACTTTTACAAACAGGGGACGACGAACATCAAACAGTAAGACTGTTTACACAAACAGTTGATGGTCACCACGACAGAGAAGATTTTAGTTTGGAGATGGTAAACGACTGAGATTATTTTAAATTTTGAATTTTGAATTTTAAATGCGAATACAAAATTTAAAATATAAAATTCAAAATAATCCCTACCAGTCCTTCTCCGGCTTATTGGGCTGGGGGCTGCCCTTCTGCATTTTTTGCTGAATTTCTTTTTCTTTCTGCGCCAATGCCTTCAGCAATTGCTCTACCTGCTGTTTATTTAATTTGCTTTGCTGCTGTTGCGGCTTTTGCTCCTGTTGCTTTTTCTTTTGATCGTCTTTTTTATCTTTCTTATCCTTGTTCTCATTATTCTGCTGTTCCTGCT
>Ga0193753_10000598_pt1 | contig 34941 bp, 23 predicted proteins | sample H1c2metaG_FD_144925 | JGI IMG/M metagenome (GOLD analysis project Ga0193753, IMG submission 144925) | Soil microbial communities from a riparian zone of the East river system, Colorado, United States - H1c2 | ecosystem: Environmental > Terrestrial > Soil > Riparian zone | place: USA: East...
CGCGCATGCCGTGACCCGCACGCACCCATGGCGGCCATCGGGGCGCACGCGCTCCACGCTCCAGACCACGTCGCATGAAGACAGGTGCGAGTCCAGGTTCGAGCGTGTCGGCGGACGGGGCACGGCATGCGCGCATGGAGCTGATCGTCGAGCGCCGCACGGACTGAGCACGCCGGCGCCTGCGGCGCGCGGCGCTCAGCGCTTGCCGGCGGTCTTCAGCTGGGCGGCCAGCTCCTCGACGGTCGTCGCGGGGAGCAGGCAGGCGCGGCGGACGCAGACCCAGGCGCGCGCCTCGCCGTCCGGCGCGATGCGGTCCTCCAGCAGCGACGGCGCCCTGCCGCCGGCCAGCTCGAGCATCGACGCGGTCAGCGTCGTGTGCGGCACCACCAGCGCGGCGGGGAGCAGCGTCCGCCCGACCTCGGTCAGCATCGCGTCGAAACCCGGCCCCGAGCCGTCGACGACGACCTCGAGCAGCGGACCGCGCGCGATGTCCAGCGCACCGAAGAGCGCGGCGAAGCCCTGCGGCGTGGCGGCTGCCAGCGGCGCGAGGCGCACGATCGCGCGCTGCGCCGCCGCGCCGAGCCGCCCGCTGTCATCGAGCGGCGCGAGGCGCAGCAGCACCTCCAGCGCGACCGACGTGCCGGACGGCAGCGCCTCGTCCCACACGTCGCGCCCGCGGCCGGGCAGGTGCGGGTCGCTGCCGGTCGTGTCGTAGAGCCCGCCCTGCGGATCCTCGAAGCGATCGAGGAGCTGGTGGCCGAGCGCCAGCGCGTCGGGCAGCAGGTCCGACGCACCCAGCGCCGAGGCCGCGTCGAGCAGGCCGCGCGCGATCGCCGCGTGGTCGAGCAGGTCCGGCTCGCCGCTGGCGACGGACCCGAAGAGCTGGTGGTGGAGGGAGGCAGGGCCGCCGGGCATGAGGCCGCTCTTCACCAGCGCCGCGAGCTCCCGGGCCAGGCCGCGCAGCTCGGTGTCCTGCAGCAGCGCGCCGCTGCGCGCGAAGGCGGACAGCGCCAGGCCGTTCTGCGCCGCGAGGCACTTGTCGTCGCGCGCCGGCTGCGGGCGCCGGCCCCGCGCGGCGGCGAGGCGTGCGAGGCAGTCGTCGAGCCAGGCTCCCAGCTGCGCGCCGCGCGGCGCGTCGTCGGGCCAGTCCGGCACCTCGCCGGCCGCCGTCGCGAGGGCGAGCGCGGTGCGCGTCCGCATCGGCCGCAGGATGGAGCGCCCTGCGGCGACATTGCCCTCCGCCGTCGCGCCGAAGAGCGCGGCGAAGCGCGCGCCGTCCTGCTCGCCCAGCGCAGCGTGCAGCTCGGCGAGCGTCCACAGATAGGCGCAACCTTCCTCGACGCGCGCACCGGGCAGCGGCGCGCCGTGCTCGTCGAAGGGCAGGCTGTCCGCGTCGAGCGAGCTGGCGAACAGCCCGTCCGGCGTGCGCAGGGAGCGCGCCACGAAGCGCAGCGTGCGCCGCGCGACGTCCGCGTACTCCGCCTCGCCGGTGACCGCGAAGGCCTCCGCGTAGGCGAGCCCGAGCAGCGCGTTGTCGCCGAGCATCTTCTCGAAGTGCGGCAGCTTCCACTCGGCGTCGAGGCAGTAGCGGTGGAAGCCGCCGCCGACGGGATCCTGCAGCGCGCCGCCCGCCATCGCGTCGAGGCTCGTGCGCACGAGCGGCAGCACGTCCACGCCGCTGCGCAGGTGCTGCCGCAGCAGGAACGAGAGCGTCATCGGCGGCGGGAATTTCGGGACTCCGAAGGTGCCGCCGTGCTCGCTGTCGAGCGACGACGTCAGCTCGATGAGCCCCTTGTCGACGAGCGCGGCCAGCTCCGCCGCCGGAAGTGCCGGCGGCGACGCAGCAGCCGCCTGGCCCGCCACCGGCTGCGCGGACGGCGCACCGGCCGGCTGATCCGCCGCCGGCTCACCGGGCGCCTGGTCCGGTGCGGCCTGCGCTGGCGGCGAGACGTCGGGCCCGAAGACCGCCGACAGCGGGTCGCGCAGCAGGGCGTCGTTCAGCTCCTTGCCGGAGGCCACGATCGTGTCGCGCTGTGTGTCCCACAGCCCGCTGATCGTCACGAGCAGCTTGCGGAAGCCGGCCGATTCCTGCGTGTCCTCCGGCGCGAAGTACGTGCCGCCCGCGAAGGCCATGCCGTCCGAGGTGAGGAACAGGCTCGCGGGCCAGCCGCCGTTGCCGGTGATGACCTCCAGCGCCTGCATGTAGCGGCTGTCGATGTCCGGCCGCTCCTCGCGGTCCACCTTGATGGACACGAAGTGCTCGTTGAGCAGGCGCGCGCACTCGGCGTCCTCGAAGGTGTCGCGCTCCATGCGGTGGCACCAGTGGCAGGCGCTGTAGCCGATCGAGAGGAAGATCGGCCGCTGCAGCTCGCGCGCGCGCGCGAAGGCCTCGTCGCCCCACGGAAACCACTCGACGGGGTTGTCGGCGTGCTCGCGCAGGTACGGGCTGCTCGCCGCGGCGAGCCGCCAGCCGGCCGCGCGAGTCGAGCTTCCGGGCGCGGCGGGTGCCGCCGACTCGGCCGGCGACTGTCCGGACAAGGGAGCCGCGCACGTGAGCAGGGCGAGCGCCGCGATGACGAGCTTCATGCGGAAGAACTCCGGGCTGCTACGATCTGCCGCCATCGTAGAGGAAAGCGCGCATGCGAGTCTTCGCCCTGTCCGATCCACATCTCTCGCTCGGCACGCCGGGCAAGCTGATGGATCGCTTCGGGCCGCAGTGGGTGGGTCACGCGGAGCGCATGGCCGCCGCCTGGGATGCGCGCATCAAGCCGACGGATCTGGTCCTCGTGCCCGGCGACATCAGCTGGGCGCGCGACCTGCCCGGCGCCGCGCCGGACCTCGCGTGGCTTGCGGCGCGCCCCGGCACCAAGCTCATGGTGAAGGGCAATCACGAGCACTGGTGGCCGGAGTCGCGCGCGCGGCTGCGCACGGTGCTGCCGGCCGGCGTGCACGCGCTCATCGGCGATGCGGTGCGCTTCGGCGAGGTCTCCATCTGCGGCACGCGCCTGTGGGACGTGCCCGGCGTGAGCTACCACGACGTGATCGCGTGGCAGGGCGAGCCGATCTCGCCGGAGCTGACCCTCGAGGAGGCCGCCGCCGCGCGCAAGGTCTACCAGCGCGAGCTGCAGCGCCTCGACCGCGCGCTCTCGGAGCTGGACGGCAGCGCGAAGGTGCGCGTCACGATGCTGCACTACCCGCCGGTGGGGCCCGCGGAGCCCGACGGCCACCTCGGGCCGCCCGGCAACGAGCTGACCGAGCGCTTCGAGCAGGCCGGCGTGCACCACGTCGTCTTCGGGCACCTGCACTCGCTGGATCCGGCGGCGCGCAAGCGCATCGGCGGGGTGCGCAACGGCGTGAGGTACCACCTCACGGCGTGCGACTTCATCGACTTCACGCCCGCGCTCATCTGCGAGGCGTGACGGCTCCCGGGGAGGCCGCAGTTGGATGGCGGCGCCGGCTGGCCTATCATCCCGCGCCGCTCCGTGGCGGCACCGCACACGGCCCCATCGTCTAGCCAGGTCTAGGACACCAGGTTTTCATCCTGGCGACACGGGTTCAAATCCCGTTGGGGTCACCACGCGCGCCCGCCGGGACCGGCGCGAGGTCATGCGCCCGCTCCGTTCCCGATTCACATCGATGGAGCGTGCGGAGGCAAGCGGCCGCCGGGCGCCCGGAATCACGTCGCCCCGGTCCCGGGAGTTCCCATGTCGCGCTCGCACCTGGCCCTCGTCCTCGCCCTCGGCATCCTCACCGCAGCGCAGGCGCGCGGACAGAGTCCCGGGCCGCTCCTCGCGCAGAGCAGCTTTCTGTCCGGCACGGACGGCTGGCTCAACGTGACGCTGCCCTACCCGAGCGCGGTGCCGCCGACCGTCCTGGCCAGCTCCGTGCCGACGTGGGTCCCGGGCCTCGGCGGATACGTCCGCATGAACGATCCCGACGGCTCCCAGCAGACGGGCGACTGCCAGTACTGGTCGGCGCCGGCGGCCTTCCTCGGCGCCAAGTCCGCGGCCTGGGGCGGCTCGCTGCAGTTCGACCTCGCGAACACCGGATCGGGCTTCGGCCCGTTCGTGCAGGAGGATCTCATCCTCGTCGGGGCCGGCCTCACGCTCGTGCACGCGCTGCCAGGCATCCCGGTCGGCACGTTCACGCACTATGCCGTCCCGATGTCGGAGCAGGGCTGGACGGTCGGCGGCTCGGGCGGCCCGGCGGCGACCAGCCAGCAGATGCAGTCGGTGCTCTCCGCGCTGGCGAGCCTGCACCTCCGCGCCGAGCACCAGCTCGGGCCGGACATCCAGTTCCTCGACAACGTGACGCTCCACGGCGCACCGGCGGGCGGCCCGTGGACCGATCTCGGCTTCGGTCTCGCGGGCGTGGCCGGCATTCCGACCCTCGTCGGGACCGGCACGCTCGCGCCCGCCTCGACCGGCAACCTCGCGCTCGCGAACGCGAAGCCCGCGTCGCTCGCCGTGCTCTTCATCTCTTTCGCCAGCGCGCCGTCCCCGTTCAAGGGCGGCACGCTCGTGCCGGTGCCCGTGGTGCTGTCCTTCAGCCTCGCCACCAACGGCGCGGGCGCCCTCACGCTCCCGTGGATCTGGCCGGCCGGCCTCCCGTCAGGGACCTCGCTCTACTTCCAGTACGCGATCCAGGACGCCGCGGCCAGCCAAGGCGCCTCGCTGAGCAACGCGGAGAAGGGCGTGACGCCGTGACGCCGTGAGGCCGGCCGCGCCTCACTCGAGCGCGTGCGTGCCGTGCGTCACCGCGGCGCCAGCGCGCAGCGCGGCGGCGACCATCGTCGCCTCGATGATCTCCTGCTCGGTCGCGCCCGCCTGCCTCGCGCGGCCGGCATGGATCTCGATGCAGTAGGGGCACTGCGTGGTCAGCGCCACGGCGATGGCCATCAGCGACTTGTACTTCGCCGGGATCGCGCCGGGCGCCAGCGCCGCCTTGTCGAAGGCCTGGTAGGCCTTGAACGCCTCGGGAGCCAGCTCGCCGAAACGCTTCAGCCTGGTCAGATGCTTCATGTCGTACATCGTGTTCTCCGGTGTGGGGGGCCTGCCGGCGGATCGTGCGCGACCTCGCGCACGTTCGCACCGGGCGCCGCGGACTCTAGCGGGCGCTCGCGGCGCGGCAGTGGACTGCAGGTACACCCCCCGCGGCGCACGCCGCGGCCGTGTTTTTCCGCGCGCGCCGAGCGACCATGGCGGGCTTCCGCACCGCCCGCCCGCCCGGAGTCCCGGCATGCCCCACGCCCGTCCGTCTCCGCTGGCCCTGCTCGCGCTTCCCGCGCTGCTCCTGCCGGCGGCCTGCGCTGCCGGCGACGGCCATCCGCCCGCCGGCTCCCGGCCCGCGACGCCAGCCGCCCATGACGCGAGCCCGCTGAGCGGCCTTCAGCCCGCGACGCCCGCCGCCAGCGAGGAGAAAGCGCTCACCGGCTTCGCGCCGGAATCGGCGGCGGTGCAGCGCGCGCTCGAGGCGCGCTTCGACGGCAGCCTGCGGCCGGACCACCTGCCCGCGTGGATGGCGGAGCTCGCCGCGCACCCGCACCACGTCGGCTCGCCCTGGGGGCAGCACGACGCGGAGTTCCTCGCCGGCCTGTTCCGCTCGTTCGGCTACGACGTGCGCGTCGAGGAATTCCAGGTGCTCTTCCCGACGCCGCTCGTGCGCAAGCTGGAGCTGATCGCGCCGCACGCGTTCACCGCCACGCTCGCCGAGCCGCGGCTCGCGACCGGCGCGGCCGGTGCCGGTGCCGGTGCTGGTGCTGGTGCTGGTGCCGGTGCCGGCGCCAGCGCCGACCAGACCGACGAACAGCTCCCGGTCTACAACGCCTACTCGATCGACGGCGACGTCACCGGCGAGCTGGTCTACGTGAACCACGGCGTCCCCGACGACTACGAGGAGCTCGCGCGCCACGGCATCGACGTGCGCGGCCGGATCGTCATCGCGCGCTACGGCGGCGCGTGGCGCGGCATCAAGCCCAAGGTCGCGGCCGAGCACGGCGCGCTGGGCTGCCTCATCTACTCCGACCCGCGCGATGACGGCTACTTCCAGGGCGACCCGTATCCCGAGGGCGGCTGGCGCGCGGCGGACGGCGCGCAGCGCGGCTCCGTCGCCGACATGCCGCTGTACTCCGGCGACCCGCTCACGCCCGGCCGCGGAGCCACGCCGGGCGCCGAGCGCCTGCCGATCGCCGGCGCGCCGACGCTCACCAAGATCCCCGTGCTGCCGATCTCGTACGGAGACGCCCAGCCGCTGCTCGCCGCGCTGTCCGGCCCGATGGCTCCCGAGGCCTGGCGCGGCGCGCTGCCCATCCCGTACCGGCTGGGGCCCGGCCCGGCGAAGGTGCACCTGCAGGTGGCCTTCGACTGGTCGAGCAGGACGATCCGCGACGTGATCGCGACGCTGCCCGGCGCCGAGCGGCCGGACGAGTGGATCCTGCGCGGCAATCACCACGACGCGTGGGTGAACGGCGCGACCGACCCGGTCAGCGGCCTGGTCGCCATGCTGGAGGAGGCGCGCGCGGTCGGCGAGCTGGCAAAGTCCGGCGCGCGCTGCAAACGCACCATCGTCTACGCCGCGTGGGACGGCGAGGAGGCCGGCCTGCTCGGCTCGACCGAGTGGGTGGAGACGCACGCCGAGGAGCTGGCCCGCAAGGCCGTCGCGTACGTCAACTCCGACACGAACGGCCGCGGCATCCTCGACGCGGGCGGCTCGCACAGCCTCGAGCAGCTCGTCAACGAGGTGGCGCGCGACGTGACCGATCCCGAGCGCGGCGTGAGCGTGCGGGACCGTCTCCGCGCGGTCCGCATCGTGAAGGCGGCGAGCGAGGAGGCCCGCAAGGAAGCGCGCGAGCGCCCGAACCTGCGCATCGACGCGCTCGGCTCCGGCTCGGACTTCTCGCCCTTCCTCCAGCACCTCGGGATCGCGGCGCTGAACATCGGCTACGGCGGCGAGGAGGACTACGGCCAGTACCACTCCGCCTACGACAGCATCGATCACTACGCGCGCTTCATGGACCCCGGCTCGGCCTACGGCATCGTGCAGGCGAAGACGACGGGCCGCCTGGTCCTGCGCCTCGCGAACGCCGACGTGCTGCCGTTCACGTTCGGGCCCGTGGCCGACACGCTGGGCAAGTTCGTGGACGAGGTCGTCAAGGTGGCCGACGACCTGCGCAAGAGCACCGAGGAGCGCAACCGTCGCCAGGCCGACAGGACGGAGGTGCTGGCCGCCGACGCGCGGGAGGCCTTCGTGCCGCCGGAGCCGAAGAGCCCCGTGCCCTTCTTCAGCTTCGCGCCGCTGCAGAACGCCGTGGCCCACCTGCGCGAGAAGGTCGAGGCGCACGAGGCGGCGCTGCGGGCGGCGCGCGCGGCCGGGCGCACGCTCGGCGCCGAGCAGTCCGCCGCGCTGGACGGCATCCTCATGCACGCCGAGCACGCGTTCACGCGCCCGGAAGGGCTGCCGCGCCGGCCTTGGTACCGCCACCAGATCTGCGCGCCCGGCTGGTACACCGGCTACGGCGTGAAGACGCTGCCGGCCGTGCGCGAGGCCATCGAGCAGCGCCTCGACGCCGAGGCCGAAGCGCAGATCCCGCTCGTGGCGCAGACCATCGAGGCCTACGCCGCGGAGGTCGAGCGCGCGACGACGATCGTCTCCGGCGCGGGGCCCTGAGACGCGCGACCGAGGTCAGCGCGCATGCCGCATCGCCTGGCGGCGCGAACCAGCGCCCCCTTCGCCGGCGCGCGCCGCGGGTCACGGCGCGGTGGCGCGCACGGCGCTGCTGGCCGAGGGCTCATGGAAGGGGAACACCGGCACGAACCAGCCCTGCAGCCAGAAGCTGAAGCCGGGCGGCAGGCCGGCCGGCGTCGCCGCGGACAGGTCGATGTGATCGGGAACGAACCCGATGGAGAACGGACCGATCAGCAAATCGGGGCGCGGGACCATCGTGCCCCCGAGGAAGGGCGCGTCGATGGAGTCGAGGCCGAACACCAGCCACGCGCTCTGCACCTCGACGCCGTGGCGGTACAGGCGCACGCGGAGGTCGGTGCCCGCCTGCAGGGTGCCGTCGAGCAGCAGGATGGGCGTGTCGAGCAGCAGGTCGGAGAACGGCGTCGCCGGATCGGACAGCGCGTGGCCGAGATCGACGAAGGGCTCGCCGGCGCCGTAGGTGTGATTGCGGAAGACGGCGACGCTCGCGCCTCCGCTGCCGTAGACGCTCGTCCGCACCAGATCGGGGCGGCCGTCGCCGTCGGCGTCGATGGGCAGGAGCGGCCTCACGGCGAGAGGCGCTGCACCGATCACTTGAAGATCATCGGCGGCGCTGACGCGCAAGGCCTCCGCGAAGGCGCCGAGGCCCGTGGCGCGCCACAACACCATTTCCCTGCTCGTGCCGCTCACGGAGGCCAGGTCGGTCCGGCCGTCGCCATCGAAGTCGGCCGCGGCCAGTCCCGTCGCGAACAGGCCGGCCTGCACGACCTTCGTGGGGCCGAAGCTCCCGTTGCCCAGCCCGGACCTGGTGCCCACGCCGAGCGACGAGGCAAAGACCAGGTCCGGCACGCCGTCGCCGCTGACGTCCAGCAGCTCCGTGTCGGCCTGGTCGGCGAGGAAGTGCGGCACGCCCGCCGCGAAGCTGCCGCCGGCCGTGCCCAGGAACGACCACGCCACGCTGATCAGGATCTGCGGGAAGACCTTGGTCGCGGCGACGACCAGCAGGTCCGTCACGCCGTCGTTGTCGAGGTCGCCCGTGCGCACGGCGTAGGCGTGCTGCGCCAGGCTCGCGATCTGCTGCGCCGGCCCGAAGCTGCCGTCGCCGTGACCGGGCAGCAGGGTCACGTTGCCGTCGCCCAGCACGATGAGGTCGAGGTGGCGGTCGGCGGTCAGTTCGGCCAGAGCCAGGTACTCGGCGTGACCCGGAGCCGGCGCGAAGATCAGCGCGGCGCTGCCGAAGCTGCCGTCGCCCTGGCCGAGGCGCATCTGGATGCCGTCGAGGCCCGTGGAGAGCAGGTCCAGCGCGCCATCCTCGTCCACGTCGGCGAGCCGCAGCATGAGCAGCGCGTCGGGTGTGGCCACGGTCGATGCGGCCTGGAATGCGCCGGCGCCGTCATTGAGCAGGACCCGGTAGCCGTCCTCGTCGGACTCCAGGCTGAGGACCAGGTCGGGCGCGCCGTCGCCGTCGAGGTCGCCCGCGTCGAGCGATGGGTCGTGGCTCTGGCCGCCGGCCGCCGCGTACGTCGGCGGCTCGAAGACGAACTGCGCGCCGGCTGGCGCGGCGTACAGGACGGGGACGGCGGCCAGTGCGAGTGTTCGTGCGATCTGCATCGTGGATCTCCAAGGAGGATGGCCGGTTCACGAACTGGCGTCTCGACGCCGCAGCTCCCACGCCGGATGGCCCGTCCCGAGCGGCGCGGAGGCGCGGGTGAGCATACGCCCGGTGATGGATTGCGGAGGAGCCGCATGCGCCCGCACGGCGACCGGTCTGCGCGCGCCTCGCTCCAGCCGCTACCATGCGCCGCATGCCGCGCGTCACGAAGCGACCGAGGGGACATGCGCAGGGCGCGCTGCCCGACCGGCGCGAGTTCCTCCAGCAGGGCGGCGCGCTGCTCGCCGCCGCGTCGCTCGGCGCCGCGCTGCAGGCCGGTGGCTGCGCGGCGCCGGCGCACGGTCCGGGCGGCGCCTCGCCTGCGGTGACGGACGCCGCGTCGTTGCCCGCGGTGCGCACCCGCCTCGTCGCCTCCACGTGGGACTTCGGGCTCGCGGCCAATGCCGTCGCGTGGCAGCGGCTGGTGGCCGGCGCGGAGCATCCGCTCGACGCCTGCGAAGCGGGCGTCATGGTTCCCGAGTCGGATCCGGCCGTGACCTCGGTCGGCTACGGCGGCGCGCCCAACGCGGCCGGCGTCGTGGAGCTGGACAGTGCGGTCATGCGCGGCGACACGCTGGACTGCGGCGCGGTCGCGGCGCTGCGCAACGTCCTGCACCCGGTGGCCGTGGCGCGCGCGGTCATGGACCACACGCCGCACGTGCTGCTGGCCGGCGAGGGCGCGCTGGAGTTCGCGCGGCGCATGGGCTTCCCGGAGCAGGACATGCTCTCGCCCGGCGCGCGCACCGCGTGGGAGGAATGGCAGCGCGGCCGCCCGCAGACGCTGGAGCCGTGGGAGCAGCCGCGCGCCGCGGCGCCCGCCGGCACGGCCGGAACTGCCGGAGCGGCTCGCGAGCCGAGCGGCGCCGCGGCGCCGGCACCCGCGCCGGTCGCATCGCCGGCGGACCACGACACCATCGGCATGATCGCGCTGGACCGCGGGCGCATGGCGACGGCCGTCACCACGAGCGGCCTGGCCTTCAAGCTGCCGGGACGCGTCGGCGACTCGCCGATCGTCGGCGCCGGGAGCTACTGCGACGACGAGGTCGGCGCGGCGGTCTCCACCGGCGTGGGCGAGGAGGTCATCCGCGCGGGCGGCTGCGTCTCGATCATCGAGGCGATGCGGCGCGGCGTGCCGGCCCGGCAGGCGTGCCTGGAGGTGCTGGCGCGCGTCCGCCGCACGCTGGAGCGCAAGGGCAGGCCGCGCGACACGCTGATCGCCTTCCTCGTGGTGAGCCGCACGGGCGAGGTCGTCGGCGCCGCGCTGCGCCCCGGCTTCCAGTACGCGGTCACGGACGAGAGCGGCTCGCGCCTGCTGGACGGCGAGGTCCTGCCTTGATCGCGCGCGGCGGCGGGGCCGACGGCCCGGACCGCGGCGGCCCCGGAGTGCCCGACATGCCCGACCTGCCCGACCACGCGCCGCACACCTTCCGCTCCGCTCACCTGCTGCCCGGCGAGAGCTGCCGCATCAGCGAGGCCGAGTGGTTCCACTTCCTGGAGCTGGTCGAGCCGCTGCACCAGTGGGGCTCCACCTTCCTGTTCGACGAGGAGCGCGCACCGCCGGCGGCGCACTCCACCGCCGGCGGCCCGCTGCGCCTCGTCCGCGTCTACCTGCGCGACGACTCGGGCGCCGCCCGCCACTCCTGCGTGCGCCTCGACGCGCTGCGCTCGGCCGCCGCCCGCGCGGGCGTGGAGCGCGTCGAGCAGTCCTCGCGCGACGCGGCCGACGTGATCACCGCGCTCCAGGAGCGCCCGTCGCTCTCCGTCGCCGACATGGAGGCCCAGGAGGCCGCGAGCCGCCGCTTCGTGGAGACCGCCGAGGCGCTCTACCGCGAACTCCTCGCCGGCTGAGGCGCCCGCACCGAGGTCGCATGATCACCGGCGCACCGGGGGGCCGGGCGGGCGCGCGCCGCGACCCCGGCGCGCACTCCCGCCGGGCCAGCGGGTGCCGCGATGCGAACCACGAGCGGCACCGCGACGTCAAGTCCGGCGGGCGGGGGCGTGCGCGGGCGGCGTCGCGCGAGCTATCGTCCGGCCGGCGCAGGGGGCGCGCCGCGCGCGCGACCCGTTGACAAGTCGGCGCCGTGGTGATGTCGTGCTGCGCAGGGACGCCGGCGCTGCGTCCCGCGAGTCTCGGAAAAGCAGGTGGAGTTGGCGATGTGGGAGTGCATGGAGTGCTCTGAGGAGAATGACCTCGATCCGGACGCGGAGGAGGGTCAGATCGTCGAGTGCGTCGAGTGCGGCACGGAGTTCGAGATCGTGCGCACGGAGCCGCTGGCGCTCTCGCCGCTTGCGGCGGGCGACGGCGACGAGGCGGGCGACGACTGGGACGAGTGACCGCCCGCCGTCGCGCGGCTGCGGCTGCGGCTGCGCGGCGCGTCCCGGCGTGGCGCGCGTGCGCCGCTCGCGCCGCGGTCCCGCGGGTCAGCGCTTGCGCGCCACCATCACCAGCGAGTGGCCGGCGGGCGCGCTCACGTAGCGCAGGAGCGTCGCCTCGCTGCTGAAGATCCCGGCCAGCATCTCGTTGGTCCAGTGCGGGATGCCGATGCCCACGTTGCTGCCGGCCTTGCCGTCATCCGGCTTGCGCACCGACTGCAGCGCCTTCAGCGCGAGCACCGCGGGCAGGATCACGGGGAACAGCCACACGTTGATGTAGCTGCCCTTGAGGATCTCGAAGCCCGCGCTGGAAGCCTTGCCGGTCATCTCGCCCAGCGTGTAGCGGCGCACGTGGTGCGTGATGCGGTCCTGCTGCGCGTAGAGGAACTGCCACGCGGGCCCGGACGCGATGAAGGTCCCGCCCGGCTTGAGCATGCGGTGGATCTCCCGCATGGAGCCCACGTCGTCCTCGATGTGCTCGAGCGCGTCGAAGGCGGTGATGACGTCCAGCGTGCCGTCCTTGAAGCAGCCGTCGGGCCCGTTGCACGCGACGAGGCGCGGGAAGTGCCGCGCGGCGCAGTGCTGCAGGCCCTTGAGCGTGACGTCCGTGCCGATGACGCGGCCGTACTGCGCCATCGGCTCGAGCATGCCGCCCACGCCGCAGCCCAGGTCCATGAGCAGGCGCTGCCCGCCGGGGTCGCGCTTCACGTAGGTGTCGAGCAGCGACACGAAGATGGCGCGCCGCCCGCGGAACCACCAGTGCGTCTGCTCGAGTTCCAGGAACTCCTGGTAGACGGCATCTTCCATGAATGGAACCGCGGGGTGGGATCGGGCGCGGGGCGGATTCTAGAGGGCCGCGCCAGCCACCGGAAGATAAGTTTGGCCCCGTGGGCGCGCCATCGCAGACCGCTGTCCCCGACGCCGCGCCCGACCGCCGCGCGTCGCGCAGGTCGCTCGGCGTGCTGCTGCTCGTGGCGCTGCTGCTCGTCGGCGAGTCGCTGCTGCCGGGGCGGCTGTTCCTGCCGCTCACGCCCGACGACTTCCCGGAGTGGCAGGCCGGCCGTGATCCGTCCACGCTCCAGCGCCACCCGCACCCGGACTGGAGCATGTCCGACGTGCTGCACCTGCTGGTGCCCGGGCTGTCCGTCACCGCCGCGGCCGCGCGCGACGGGCGGCTGCCGCTGTGGGACGACAGCCAGGCGCTCGGCGTGCCGCACCTGCACGAGGTGCACTACGGCGTGCTGTACCCGCCCGCGTGGCTGCCGCTGCTGCTCGGGCTGCGCGGGCTGGCGTGGCTGGCGCTGCTGCACCTGCTCGCCGCGGGGACGGGCATGCTGCTGTACCTCGCGGCGATCGGGCGCACGCGGCTGGCGGCGCTCACCGGCGCGCTGTGCTTCATGGGCGGCGCGTGGATCACGGCGCGCCTGCACAGCTTCCCCGTCGTCGGCGCGGCGGTGTGGCTGCCGTGGATCCTGCTGGGCCTCGAGCGCGGCGCGCAGGCAGCGACCGCGCGCGAGCGCCGGCGCTGGCGCGTGCTCTCCGCCGCCGCGCTGGCGCTGTCCTTCCTCGCCGGCTTCCCGCAGGTGGCGCTGCTGACCCTCGCCCTCGCGACCTTCGTGGAACTCGCGCGCGCGCTGGCCGCGATCCGCACCGCGCCGGCCGACCGCGCGACGCCGCCACGCTCGCCGTGGGGCGTGCTGCTCGCGGGCGGGCTCGCGCTCGCGCTGGGCGTGGCGCTCGCGCTGCCGCAGCTCCTGCCGACGCTCGACTACATGCGCCACGACTCCGCGCGCGCCGAGCAGCCTGCCGCCGCGCTTGCCGCGGAGGCGCTCGAGCCGCCGCTGCTCTGGCAGCTCCTCGTGCCGGCGCGCTATGCGACGCCCGACCTCAGCGGCCCGCACCCGCTCGCGCTGCGCGACCTGCGCGCCGCGCAGATCCCCGCGTCGATCAACAGCGCCGAGACGGCGATGGGCATCGGCGTGTCGGGGCTGCTGCTCGCGCTGCTCGCGATCGTGTACGGCCGCGGCTGGCGCACGGTCGCGTTCTCGCTCGTCGCCTGCCTCACGCTGCTGCTGCTGTGCTGGCCGGGGCTGCTCGTGCTGGCCGGGCAGTGGATCCCGCTGCTGCGCTTCGGGAGCCCCAAGCGGCTGCTGCTGGTCAGCAGCTTCGCGCTGGCGGTGCTCGCCGCTGCCGGTCTCGACCTCGCGCGCACGCCGCGGCTGGCCATCACCGTGACGGCCTGGGCGCTCGCGCTGCTGGTCACCTTCCTCGGGCTGCTCGCGCGCACGACGGTGCCGTCGGCCGAGCTGCCCTCCGACGTGGACCGCTGGGCGGCGGCCATCGCGGAGTCCGCGGGCGGCGGGCACACGGCGGCCGAGGTGCTCGCGGTCGTGCCGCCCGACAACTTCCGCCTCGCGGCGGACGCGGCGTCGCGCGGGGCGCTGGCGTGCCTCGTCGTCGGCGTCTTCTGCATCCTCTTCTTCCGGCCGCGCAAGCGCGCGACGGTGGAGGGCTGGAGCACCGCGGCGCGCACCGCGCCCGCGCTGCTCGTGGGCGCGCTGGCGCTGGAGCTGTGCGCCGGCGCGTGGCCGGCGCTGCGCGCGGCGCCGGCCGAGGCCGTCACGCAGCACGCCGGCGACATCGGCGCGCTCGCGCGGCCGCAGCTCGCGACGCTGGCCGCCGCCACCGGCGCGGACGAGCCCGTGCCGCCGCGCGTGCTGCGCTTCGGCAACGATCCGCCGTGGCTGCGGCCGAACTTTCCCGGGCTGTTCGGCCTGGCGGACGTGCAGTGCTACGCGCCGATGGCGCCGCGCCGTCTGTGCGAGCTGCTCGATGCGCTCGAGCCGGGCATGGTCGTGTCGGGCTCGGCCATCGGCGGCCTGCTGCGGCCGGCGAGCCTGGCCTCGCCGCTGCTCGACCTGCTCGGCGTGCGCGCGCTGCTCACCGGCGACGCGGCGCTCGCGGCCGACGGCTGGCGCGAGGAGGGCGCCGTGGGCGGCGTGCGCGTGCTGGCCAACACCGAGGCGCTGCCGCGCGCCTTCGTCGCGACGCGCGCCGAGGTGCTCCCCGACGCCGGCGCGCGCCTCGCGCGCCTGACCGCCGCCGCCTTCGACCCGCGCGCGACGGTCGTGCTCGAGGAGCCGCTCGCGGCATCGCTGGCCGCGTCGCTCTCCGCCGCGGCCGGTGGCGGCGCGATCGTCCCGGCGCGCGGCGTGCGCCTCATCTCGTGGCGTCCCGGCCACGCGCGCCTCGCGATTGCCTCCGGCGAGCCCGGGCTGCTCGTCGTGAGCGAGAGCTGGCACGACGGCTGGCGCGCGCGCCTGCGTCCCGGCAGCCGCGGGGAGGCCGATGACGCCGTGGGCGCGTGGTCGCCGCTCGGCGTGCTGCGCGCGGATCATGCGCTGCTTGCGCTTCCGCTGGAGAGCCGTGACGATCTCGTCGTGGAGTTCGATTTCGCCCCGCCGCTCGTGCCCTTCGCCATGTCGCTCGGCGCTCTGGCCGGGTTGCTGGCGCTCGCGCTGCTGCTGTGGCCGGCCCGCGGCGAGCGTGCGCCCGCGCTGCGCGACACGGGAGCCACGACCTCGTGAGCCGCCGCGGATGGCTCGCGGCTGCCGCCGGCGCCTGCGCGCTGGCCGCCATCGCGTACGCGGTGCACGTCGCCATGCGCGGCCCGCCGCCGCCGCCGCCCGTCGTGCTGCGCCTGTGGAAGGGCGAGGCCGCCGCTGCCGCCGGCGCCCGCGCGCGCGAGGAAGGCCACCTGACGATCACGGGCCTCGCCGTGAACGGAGCGCCGTCCGCCGTGCCGACCGCGCCAACCGCCACGTCGGCGGCGCCATCCGCGTCCTCCGTCACGACCGGTGCGCCGACCGCCGCTTCCGCGGCGTCCACGCTCTTCGCCACGCGCTTCGACGGTGCGGACGCTGTGCGACGGGACTGGTTCCGCGTCCTCGAGGACAAGGCGGCGGGCGGCTTGCGCCTCGTGCCGTTCGAGCCGTCGGGCGGGAAGCTGGCGCTCCCGCACGGCGCGGGGGTGGCCGCACTCACGCAGCTGCCGGTCACGCCGGGCGAGGCGCTCTCCGTGAGCGTCACCGTGCGCACGCCGGGCAGCGCATCCAGGGGCGCCTTGCCCGTGGCGGCGTTCGTCGAGCTGCGCGAGCCGCTGTCGCCGGATGCGCGCCTTTCCGCCGAGGACGTCGGCAACCTCGTGGACAGCCGCCGCCACGCGTCGCACATGCTCGAGTCGCCGGTGGGCCCCGTGGCCGCGCAGCTGCACGCGGACTTCGTGGTGGACGGCGAGAGCCGGTGGCTCGCGCTCCTCCTGCTCGCGCCGTCCACCGAGGTGCCCAAGGCCGTGCTCTTCGACGCGGTCGCGGTGACGCGCCGCACGCTGACCGCGCACGTCGCGGCGGGCGGCGAGTTCCCGCGGCTGGCGCGCCTCGGCGAGGGCGGCGCCGTGCGCCTCATGCTGGACCGCGACGAGCGCGAGGGGCTGCTCGCGCTGCCGGGCGCGCGCTACGCCTTCGACCTCGGGCCCAGCGCGAGCGCGCGTCGCCTCGATCTTTCCCTCGGCATGTCGGAGCAGCCGGGGGGCGCCAGCGTGCGTGACAACGCGAGCGGCGCCGACGCGGGCGGCGACGACGCGAGCGACGCCGGGGACGCGGGCGGCGCCGGGGACGCGGGCGGCGCCGACGCGAGCGACGCCGGGGACGCGGGCGGCGCGATCGCGATCCAGATCGTCGCGACGGGGGAGGACGCGCAGGGCGTGGCGTTCCGCGTCGTGCTCGACGAGACGCTGCAGGGCACGACGGGGCCGGAAGACGCGGCGTGGCGCGACGTGTCGCTCGGGCTGCCCGCGAGCCCGGACGAGCCGCTGCTGCTCACGCTCTCCGCGACGGCGCGCGGCAGCGATCCGCCGCTCGTGGTCTTCGGCCATCCGACCGTGCGCGCGCCGCGCACCGAGGAGCCGCTCCAGCCTGCGGGCTCGACCTCGCGGGCCGTGCCGGCGCGCCTGCCGCCGCCGAACGTCGTGCTCATCAGCCTCGACACGCTGCGGCCCGACCGCCTCGGGTGCTACGGCGGGGAGGCCGGCCTGACGCCGCACCTCGACGCGCTCGCGGCCGCGGGCCAGCGCTTCACGCAGGCGGAGTCCACGAGCAGCTGGACGCTCCCGAGCCACGGCTCGATGCTCACCGGCCAGTACCCGGCCTTCCACGGCGCGGTGGACATCGACGACAGGCTGGATCCCGCCCGCTCGCCCTTCCTCGCGCAGCTGCTCGCGGACGCGGGCTGGGTGACGGCGGCGTTCACGGGCGGCGGCTACGTCTCGCCGGAGTACGGCTTCGCGCACGGCTTCGACCGCTACTCGACCAACGACCCGGTGTGGGCGCTGGACGGGCTGCGCGGCCACCAGCTCCTGGAGACGCGGAGCTGGGAGCTCGCGCCGATCCAGCTCCCGCTGCTGCGGCGCTACGCGGCGCCGATGATCGCCGACTGGATCGGCGACCAGCAGGACGGCGTGCCCTTCTTCCTCTTCCTGCACACCTACATCGCGCACAACTACGCGCCGAGCCACGAGTGGCTGGTCCGGCGCAAGCTGCTCCAGGCCGACGGCACCGACGCGCCGTTCAACCACCAGGACCGCGCGGCCTACAACGACGCCGAGGGCCTCGTCGCGGGACGCGGGCTCGCGGCAGCCGTCCCGAAGCTGCTGGGCCGCTTCACGTGGTGGCTGCTCGACGAGGCGCAGCGCCGGCGCATCGTCACCGAGTACCTGCCGTACTACGACGCGACGGTGGGCATGGCCGACGACTTCGTGGGCGGCGTGCTGGAGGCGCTGGACCGCGCGGGGCTCGCGTCGCGCACGCTGGTGCTCGTGACGGCGGACCACGGCGAGGAGTTCGGCGAGCACGGCTTCTTCGGGCACGGCGAGACGCTGTTCGAGTCGAACACGCACGTGCCGCTGCTCGTGCGCCTGCCGGCCGGCACGCCGGAATCCGTCGGCGGACCGCAGAGCGCGGTGATCGACGCGCCGATCAGCCTCGTGGACCTTGCGCCCTGGATCCTGCGCATCGCGGGCGTCGAGCCGGACCCGCGCATGGCCGTGCGCGCGCCGCTGGCGCCCGACAGCCTCGCGCCGCCGGCGCGCAGCCAGCTCTTCCTGGAGCTGGACACGCGCCGCAACCGGCTCTCGGCCGCGCGGCAGGGAACGCTCAAGCTGCACACGCTGCTCTCCGGCAAGGGGCGCGGCATCGCCGAGGGCGGCTCGCTGCTCTTCGATCTCGCCACCGATCCCGGCGAACTGCACGACCTGTCCCGCGCCACGGATCGCGAGCGGCTCGCGCAGCTCGTGGCCGGCCTGCACGAGCTGGCCGAGGCCGTGCACCCGCGCGGCACGAAGGGCGCGCTGGATCTCGACGCCATGGACCCGCAGACGCGCGAGTCGCTGATCCAGCTCGGCTACCTGGACGCGAGCGGCCAGCCCGTGAACGGCGCGCGCTGATGAAAGCGCCGGCGGCGGGCCCCGATGCGACCTCGGCGCACGGTGTGGCGCCCGGGGCGGACGTCGCGACGGGGCGCGGAGAGCAGGCGCTTCCGCAGCGCATCGTGTCGCTGGTGCCGTCCACGACGGAGAGCCTCGCCGCGCTCGGCGTCGCGGCGCGCGTCGTGGGCCGCACGCGCTACTGCGTGCACCCCGCGCCGTGGGTGGACGGCGTGAGGGCCGTCGGCGGCACGAAGGATCCGGACCTCGCCGCGATCGCCGCTCTCGCGCCGGACCTCATCGTGGTGAACCGCGAGGAGAACAAGCCGGCGCATTTCCCGGCGCTGGAGGCGCTGGCGCCGCTGCACGTCGGCTACCCGCGCGACGTGGACGGGGCGCTGGCGGACCTGCGCGCGCTGGCGGCGCGCGTCGGCGCGGAGGCGGAGGGCGCGGCGCTGATCGAGCGCATCGAGCTCGCGCGCCAGCGCATGCAGGCCGCGCTGCGGCCGTCGCCGGGCGCGGCGCCGCCGCGCTTCCGCTACGCGTACCTGATCTGGCGTCGGCCGTGGATGTCCGTCAATGGCGACACCTTCATCCACGCGCTGCTCGCGGAGGCCGGCGGCGAGAACGTGTGCGCCGCCGCGGCCGAGCGCTACCCGCAGCTCACCCTCGACGAGCTGCGCGCCGCGGACCCGGAGGTGCTGCTGCTCGCCAGCGAGCCCTACCCCTTCGAGGAGGAGCACGCGCCGGAGTTCGGCCCGCTCGCGCTGCGCTGCCAGCTCGTGGACGGCGAGCTGCTCTCCTGGCACGGCGCGCGGCTGCAGCACGCCTTCCCGTACCTGGCGACGCGCGTGCCGGCATGGGCGCGCGGCTGACGAGTCCTTCACCCGCCGACGGATGGACAGGCCAGGGTGATGAACGGCTTCGCGACTTCAGCGTCGGCGAGCGACTTCAGTGTGGACTCCAGGTCGCCCGTTCCCGTAGTGGCCGATGTTCGACACGTCGCGCGACATCCGGGAAGGGCCGGCCTGATGAGCTGTACCTGTGAACTGCCCGCGTCAGTCCACGAGCGCGCCGCAGGTGAGGTTGGCGATCGCGCCGGTCATCGCGCCCGCGCGGTCGCTGGCGAGGAAGGCGGCGCAGTCGCCGACCTCGTCCAGCGTGGGGAAGCGTCCGAGCAGCGTGGTGGTGCGCGCGCGCTCGTCGAGCAGCGCCTCGGCCGTGGTGCCCGCGCGCTCCGCGACGCGCGAGAAGATCTCGCGCGAGTGCGACGTGGCCAGCGCCTGAGGGACCGCCTCCGGCCGCAGGCAGGCGACGCGCACGCCCGCGCCGCCGACCTCGGCCGCGAGCAGGCGCGTGAGCGCCTCGACCGCGCCGCAGGCGGCGCCGAAGCCGAGGAAGCCGGTGCCCGCCATGCGCGAGGCGGGCGTGGACAGCATGAGGATGACGCCCGTGCGCCGCCGCACCATGTGCCGCGCGACGGCGCGCGCCGTGATGAAGTTGCTGCGCAGGTACACGTCGATCGGGCGCATGAAGTCCGCCAGCGACAGCTCGGCGAGGGGCGTGCCCTGCACGTGCACGACGCCGATCGCATTGAGCGCGATGTCGATCTGCCCCGCGCCCGCGGCGACCGCGTCCACGTGCCGCCCGACGGCATCCTCGTCGAGCGCGTCCACGACCGCCGTGTGCGCGAGCCCGCCCGCCGCGGCGACGTCCATCGCCACGTGGTCGAGCTTCGCCTGCGTGCGCCCGGCGAGGTGCACCGTCGCGCCCTCGCGCGCGAAAGCGCGCGCCACGGCGCCGCCGAGGGTCCCGCCGCCTCCGTAGATCACGGCGGTCTTGTGCTGGAGCAGCATCGCGTGGTCTCCCGGGCGGTGACTGGCGCGCAGGGCGCGGGGGCCGGCGCGCTCCCTCCAACCCGCACGCAGCGCCGAAGCGTCGCGCGCCCGCCCGGCCAACCCGCGCGCAGCGCCGAAGCGTCGCGCGCCCGCCCGATGGGAACCCGCCCGGCGTGGACGACCAGGGCTGCCCGCGCTCCACCAGCGCCTCGGTCCCGCGTCAGCCGGCGCGGCGCGAGGCCTTCTTCGGCCTGGCCTTCCGCTTCGCGAACTCGCGGGCGGCATCCTTGCCGACCCAGCGGGACGCAGCGTCGGTGCGGGCGCCGAGGCGCCTGGCCGTCGCGAGCGCCGCGGCGTTCAGCGCCGCGTTGCGCCGGCCGATGCTGCGCAGCGCCCAGCTCACGCCCTTCTTCACGAAGTTGCGCTCGTCGCGGGCGCCCTGCTCGACGAGCGGGAGGAAGGCGAGAAAGGTGGCGTCGGGCGCGGCCTTGTCGTGCAGCGCGAGGCAGGCCATGAGCGCGAAGCCGCCGCGCCGCGTGAACTCGCGCGGCGAGGCGGCCCAGCGCGGCGCGAGCTCCGCGGCGAACGGCACCCTGTCGAAGAGCTTGAAGCACGCGGTGTCGGCGTCGCCCCAGTTCTCGAAGCCGGCGGCCCACGCGTTCATCTGCCGGCGCGTCACGCGCGCGGGATCGCCGACGAGCGCGGCGAGCAGCCGCGCCTCGTACCAGCCGCTGTCCCACAGCGCGAGCGAGAGCGCCTGGTCCGCGCCGAGCTGCCGGGCCAGCGCCAGCAGCACGCGCATCGGCACGCCGTGCGCACGCTCCGCGACGATGCCGTAGCGCTCCAGGTCCGCGACGCCGCGCCGCGTGCCGTGCGCCTGCAGCCACGCCAGGGCCTGTTCGCAGCTCATCGTTCCGTCGCTCCGGGTCGTGCGCCCGCGCCGCCCGCGAGCGATGGCCCCGGCGCCGCGCTCAGGCATCGTCGTAGGCCGCCTGGAGCGCCGCGAGGTCCAGCTTCACCATCTGCATCATGGCCTGCATGGCGCGCTTCGCCCTGGCGGGATCCTTGTCGGCGATCATGTGCATCAGTGCCGTCGGCGCGATCTGCCACGAGACGCCGAACTTGTCCGTGAGCCAGCCGCACTGCACCGGTGCGCCGCCGCCCGACGTGAGCTTGCTCCACAGGTCGTCGATCTCCGCCTGGTTCTCGCAGCCGACGAAGAGCGAGATGGCCGGCGTGATCCTGTAGGTCGGGCCGCCGTTCAGGATCATCACGTCCCGGCCGTCGAGCGAGACGGTCATGGCCAGCACGGAGCCCTCGGGCCCGGGGCCGTCCTCGCCGTTGCGGATGACCTCGACGATCTTCGAGTTCCTGAAGATCGACATGTAGAACCTGGCGGCCTCCTCGCCCTCGTGGTCGAACCAGAGGCACGGCTTGATCTTCTCCATGCGGACTCCTCGGCATGTGCGGGGGGATGTGCGGGGGGGATGAGCGCGGACGTCGCGCGTGGCCGACGCGGAATGAAACCTGAACCGCGGCGGTCGCGCCAGAGTCCGGTTCGCGCCGGCCGCCGCGCTCAGCGCAGGATGAAGGACACCGACGTGCTCTGTCCGCCGAATCCCGTCGCGGGCTTGACCCACGCGTGCAGGTGCACGGGCAGCCCCTGGAGCTCCGGGATCCCCGGAACGTCGCTCACGCGCTCGCCCCGGCTCCCGCGAGGTGCAGCCGGTAGAGCTTCCAGTACAGGCCGTGCTGCTCCATCAGCTCGTCGTGCGTGCCCTGCTCGTGCACGCGGCCCTTGTGCATCACCAGGATGCGGTCCGCGCTCACCACGGTGGACAGGCGGTGCGCGATGACGAGGCTCGTGCGTCCGTGCATGAGCCGCGCGGTCGCGTCCTCGATGAGCGACTCGGTCTCGCTGTCCACCGAGGAGGTGGCCTCGTCCAGCACGAGGATGTCCGGGTCCGCGGCCAGCGCGCGCGCGAAGGCGATGAGCTGGCGCTGGCCGGTGGAGAGGTTGGCGCCGCGCTCCTGCAGGTTCGTCGCGTAGCCCTGCGGCAGCCGGCGCACGAAGCCGTCCGCGTGCACGGCGGTCGCGGCGCGCTGCACGGCCTCGTCGGGCAGCGTCTCGTTGCCCATGCGGATGTTCGCGGCGAGCGACTCGCTGAACAGGAACACGTCCTGCTGCACGATGGCGATGGAGCGGCGCAGCTCCTGGTGCGGCAGGCTGCGCACGTCGCGGCCGTGCACGAGGACCTCGCCCGCGCCCACCTCGTAGAAGCGGCACAGCAGCGACACCAGCGTCGTCTTGCCCGCGCCCGTGTGCCCGACGACCGCGACGCGCTCGCCCGGCGCGACGCGGAAGGACACGTCGTCGAGCACCGGCGCGCCGCCGCCGTAGGCGAAGGAGACGTGCCGGAACTCGATGGCGGGCGCGGACGCTGCGGCGCCCCGCTCCGCGGGCAGCGCGTGCGCAGCGCCGCGCGTCGCAGCCTGCGCGGGAAGCGCCGCGTCACCGGCGACTGCCGTGGCGCCCGCAGCCAGCAGCAGCGGCGCCTCCTCCGACGGCGTGTCGAGCACGCCGAAGATGCGCTCGGCGGCGGCCATCGCGGCCTGCAGGACGTTGTAGCGCTCCGCGAGCTCGCGGATCGGCTCGAACACGAAGTCGAGGTACAGCCAGAACTGCACGAACACGCCCCAGGAGAGCCGCTCCTGCATCGTGAGCCAGCTTCCGTACACGAGGCAGGCGAGCTTCACCGCCATGCTCAGCGTGTCCACGGTGGGGAAGAACAGCGAGAAGTGCTTCACCGTCAGCATGTTGTCGCTGTAGTACTGCGCGTTCAGCGCGTCGAAGCGGCGCGCGCTCGCGGTCTCGCGCCGGAACAGCCTCACGACGGCGAGCCCCGACAGCCGCTCCTGCAGGTACGCGTTGAGCCGCGCGATGGAGGCGCGCGTGGCCCGGTACGCGACGCGCGCCTTCAGCCGGAAGCGGAACGAGACCCACACCATGATCGGCAGCATGAGCAGCGCGACGAAGGCGAGCTGCGGAGAGATCCACACGAGCACGACCGCGACGACGACGATGGTGAGCACGTCGTAGGCCAGCGTCGCGACGCCCGTGGTGAACAGCTCCGACAGGCTGTCCACGTCCGAGGTGGAGCGCGTGACCGTCCAGCCCACCGCGTGCCGGTCGTACCAGCCGACGGGCAGCCGCAGCAGGTGCGCGAAGAGGCGGTTGCGCACCTCGAACACGATCCGCTGGCCGGTCTTGTTCATGAGGTACTCGCGCACCACGAGCACGCCCGCGTTGACGATGGCCAGCCCGAGGAACAGCAGCCCCAGCTGCGAGACCTGGTGCAGCGGCCCGCCGAGCGTGTAGCCCGGCTCGCCGAAGTGGTCGGTCGCGTCCTTCACCGGCCCGTCGATGACGAGCTGCACGATCTTCGGGCCCGCCAGCTTGAGCAGCAGTCCGAACACGAGCAGCCCGACGGTGGCGGCCAGGGCGCCCTTGTGCGGCCGCGCGAACTCCAGCACGCGCGACAGCAGCCGCTTGTCGTAGAGGGAGGCGAGGTTCTGCTCCTCGTCGTGGTGGTCCCTGCCCTTCGCGCGGGCGGCGGCGGGCACGCCGTTGGCCGCAGCGCCGGTCCGGGGCCTGCCGTCGTCCGGGCGTTTCACAGCGCCTCGATCTCGGCTTCGAGGCGCTGGCGCTCGTGGATCTCGGCGTACAGGCCCCCGCGCGCGACGAGCTCGTCGTGCGTGCCCTCTTCCACGACGCGGCCCTCGTCCAGCACGAGGATGCGGTCCGCGAGCGACAGCGCCGCGACGCGGTGGCTCACGACGATGGCCGTGCGCTCCCGGAGCGTGGCGCGCAGGCCGCGCAGGATGGCCTGCTCGGTCATGGAGTCCACGGCGGAGAGGCAGTCGTCCAGGATGAGCACCGGCGGGTTGGCGGCGAGCGTGCGCGCGATCGCGGTGCGCTGGCGCTGGCCGCCGGAAAGCGTGACGCCGCGCTCGCCGAGCAGCTCGTCGTAGCCGCGCGGGAAGCCCTCGATGTCCGCGTCGACGTGCGCCGTGCGCGCCATCGCGCGCACCGTCTCGATGTCCGCGGCGTCGTGCGCGTAGCCGATGTTCGCGGCGATGGACTCGCTGAACAGGAAGCTGTCCTGCGGCACGACGCCGATCGTCGAGCGCAGGAACGAGAGCGAAAGCCGGCGCACGTCGTGCCCGTCGAGGAACACGGTGCCCGCGGGCGGCTCGACCTGCCGCGACACGAGCTGCACGAGCGTGCTCTTGCCGCAGCCCGTGCGCCCCGTGATGCCCAGCGTGGTGCCGGCCGGCACGCGGAAGGACACGTCCTCGAGCACGTTCGTCGTGTTCCAGGCGAAGGAGAGCTGGCGCACCTCGAGCTCGCCGCGCACGGCGGGCGGGGTGACGGCGTCGGGCGCCTCCGTGATGGAGGGCCGGATGGCGAACACCTCGTTGAGGCGCACGGCGCCGGCGCGCGCGCGGTGGTACATGCCGAGCGTCCAGCCCACGGCGATGAGCGGCCACAGCGCCCAGTTGAGCATCTGCGTGAACAGCAGGAAGTTGCCGAGCGTGAGCCTGCCCTGCACGAGGTGCCAGCCGCCGATGAGCACGATGAGCAGCATCCCGAAGTCCTTGACCACGGAGATGGTCGCGCCGGTGAGACCGCGCACGGTGGCCAGCTTCACGTTCGCGTCGAGAAAGGCCTTGCCCATGCGCTGGAAGCCGTTGCCCGAGAATCCCTCGGACGCGAAGGCCTTCACGACGCGGATGCCGGAGAAGCTCTCCTGCGCCACGGTCGACAGATCGCCGAGCCGGTCCTGGCTGATCTGGCTCCAGCGCTGCGTGGGCTTCGCGGCGAACTTCACGGCGAGCGCGAGCCCGAGGAAGGGCAGCACCATGAACGCGGTGAGCGTCGGATCGATGAGCGCCATCGTCACCAGCGCCATCGGCATGACGACGAGCGTCTGCACGTTGTACATGGCCGCGGGGCCGAGCAGCATGCGCACGGCCTCGATGTCCGAGACCGAGCGCGACATGATGTCGCCGGTGCGCAGGTGCGACAGGTCGCGCGGCGTGAGCGTGAGCAGGTGCTCGAACAGGTCCTGCCGGTAGAGCTTCTCGAACACGCGCGACGCGCCGGTGACCCAGTAGCGCATGCCGTACTTGGCCGCGCCCTTCACCAGCGTGATGAGCAGCAGGAACGCCGCCTTCCACGCCACCGTCGCGAAGGGCATGCGCGCGGCCTCGTCGGGCGTGGCCATGCCGTCGAAGATGTCGCGCAGGATCAGCAGCGTGAGCAGGTCGAGCGCGGAGCCCGGCAGCACGCACAGCAGTCCCCACAGGAACTCCTTGCGCACCGCGGGCCAGTACTTGCGCGAGGCGGAGAACGCGCGCATGCCGCGCTGCGCGTAGGGCGGCGGCGCGGGGCCGGCGGTGGTCGTGGCCTTCGCCGTGCCCGACGGCTCCCCTGCGCCCGCCGCGGCCGGGGCGCCGGGGCGGGCGCCGGGCTTCGACGCGCCGTCGGCGCCGTTCAGCGCGGGCCGGACTGCACCCTTCGGCTCAGACACACTCCGTCGCCCCGGGCGCGCGATCGATGAGCGTCTCGCGCGATGAGTCGTCGGACGCGACGGGCGTCGCGGCGAGCGCCGTCGCGCCCGCGCCGGCCTGCGCCGCGCCGGCCGCGTGCCGCGCCGTGCGCACCGGACCGGGGCTCGCGCTGCGCAGGCGGCGGGGCGCGTCGGTGGCCACGCCCTCCACGCCGCGCGTCACGCCGCTGCCGTCCATGCTCAGGATGGGAAGCTGCTTCGTCGGCAGCAGGCCCATGTCGCGCTTGATCGCGAAGCACAGCGACGGCGGCACGCCGCACACGTGGCAGACCTTGCCCACGCAGTACTCGGTCTTGATCTCCTCGCGGGCTTTTTCGCGCTCGGACCACAGGTAGTCGCGGCTCGGGCCGATGTCGAGGTGGTCCCAGGGCAGCGCCTCGTCGCGCGCGCGCTCGCGCGTCGCGTACTTGTCCGGGTCGATGCCGCACGCGTCGAAGGCGTCGAGCCAGCGCGGCAGCTCGAAGTGCTCGCTCCACGCGTCGAAGCGCGCGCCGCGGCGGTGCGCCTCGATGAGCCCCGGCGCGAGCCGCCGGTCGCCGCGAGACAGGATGCCTTCGAGGAAGCTCTGGTCCGCGTCGTGGAACTTCAGCTTCACGCGGCGATTGCGGTTGAGCTTGCGCATCCAGCTCTGCTTCTCGCGCACGACGTGACGGTCCATCATCCCGTCCCACTGGAACGGGACGAAGGCCTTGGGCACGAAGGTGGAGACGGTCACGTTCACGGCGGCGGGTCCCTGGCCCGTGACCTTCTGGCGCAGCTTGGACAGCTCGTCGGCGAACTCCACGACGGCGCGCAGATCTTCTTCCCGCTCCCCGGGAATGCCGATCATGTAGTAGAGCTTGATCTGCGCCCAGCCCTCGGCGTACGCGGCGGCAGCGCTCGCGCGCACGTCCTCGTTCCTGATGTCCTTGTTGATGATGCGGCGCAGGCGGTCGGTCGCGACTTCCGGCGCGAAGGTCATGCCGCTCTTGCGCACGCCGTGCATGAGCGCAGGCAGTTTGCTCAGCTCGCCCGTGACGCGCAGGCTCGGCAGCGAGACCGACACCTTGCGCGGCGTGAAGCGCTCGCTCATCGCGCGCAGGAGCTGCTCGATCCACGGGTAGTCGCCCGACGAGAGCGAGGTGAGCGTGATCGAATCGTAGCCGGTGTTCTTCCAGGTCTCCTCGGCCGCGTTCACCAGGTCTTCCACCGTGCGGTAGCGCATCGGCCGCGTGATCATCCCGGCCTGGCAGAAGCGGCAGCCGCGCGTGCAGCCGCGCATGATCTCGATCGAGATGCGGTCCTGCACCGAGCGCGCGTGCGGCACGACGGGCCGCGTCGCCATCGGCGCCGACGAGAAGTCGAAGACGGAGGCGCCCTTCACGATGCGCGGCACGTCGGCGAAGCGCGGGGTCAGCCCGCGGAACGGCCCGTTGTCCGGATCGAAGGCGGCCGTGTACATCGACGGCACGTAGGCGTAGGCGAAGGTGCGCGCGATGTCGTGCAGCAGCTCCTCGCGCGACATCGGCCCGCCCGGCCGGTCCGCGCGCCGGCGCTCCGCGACGAAGCGCAGGAAGGGGATGAGCGTCTCCTCGGCGTCGCCCGGCAGGAAGACGTCGATGAACTCGGCCAGCACCTCCGGCGAGTGGGCGCCGTGGCCGCCGGCGACGATGATCGGGTGGCCGGAGCTGCGCTCGCGGGCCAGCAGCGGGATGCGCGCCAGGTCGATGGTCTCGAGCACGTTGGAGTAGGTGAGCTCGGTCTGCAGCGTGAAGCCGAGCACGTCGAAGTCCGTGACCGGCAGGTGGTTCTCGAGCGTGAAGAGCGGCACGCCGGCCGCGCGCATCGCGTCGGCCATGTCGGGCCACGGCGTGAAGCAGCGCTCCGCGACGAGGTCCGGGACGTCATTGAGCATCTGGTAGAGGATCTGCAGCCCGTTGTGGCTCGTGCCGACCTCGTACGTGTCCGGGTAGCAGAGCACCATGCGCCCGGCGAGCGCGCCCCAGCTGCCCAGATCCTTGCGGACCGAGTTGAACTCGCCGCCGATGTACTGCGCCGGGTTGGTCACGCCATCCAGCAGCTCGCGGACGGCAGGAAGCAGACTCTCCGGCATGACCGTCAACACCTCGCAGGCCGCGAAAAACGAAGGGCGCAACGATAGCACGGGGCTGCGGCGCCGCGCCGCCCCGACGCCTCTCGCGGCTCCCTTGAGGCCGCTTCGCGGCGGGCGGATCGATGAGCAGCGCGCTCGTGAAGGCCAGACCCTCGAGTTCGATCTCGCCATCCGCTGAGGCGCGGCCGCTCAGCGGCCCGGCATCTCCGGCTCGTCGTCGTCGTGGCTGTCGCGCAGCGGGTTGTTGAAGGCGTCGTCCGCGTCGTCGTCCATCGGCCGCTGGGGGCGGGCGGGGCGCGAGGCACCCGGCGCTTGCGGACCGCTGGTCGCGCGCGCGCCGCGCGACGGGCTGCTGTCGCCGGCGGCCGGCCAGCACGGTGACAGCGTGGTGAAGCGCCGGCGGTGCGGGTGCAGCTCCTCGTTGCCGAGCACGAGCTGGCTCGCGAGCGGCATGTAGAGCGACTCGAACTCCTCGCGCGCCGTGCCGCCGTCATCGGGCAGCGCGAGCATCGCGGCGTGCAGCTCCGCGCCGATCTCGGCGGCGGGGCGCTCGTCGGCGGGGAGGGCGCGCATCTGCCGCGTGCGCGAGTCCAGCGCATAGCGCTCCTCCCACGGCAGGAAGGCCCGCCGCGCGAGCAGGCCCGCGACCTCCGGGCACACCGGCGCCTCGTGCTCCCAGTCCAGGTTCAGCGAGAACAGGCGCAGCTCCGGGGAGTGCACGCCCAGGCTGGGCACGAGCGGCCCGAACTCCAGCGCATTGGCCGCGACGAGCAGCGCCGAGCGCCCGCGCCGCTCCGTGAGCTCCTCCTCGCACGGTACCCCCTGCGCCAGGGCCAGCGCGTGCCCGAGGGGCGCCGACACCGGCGACACCGGCATGACCAGCTGGTGCGAAAGCCCGAGCCGCTCGAGCAGGTGCACCAGCCGCTGCAGCAGGAAGGCCACCATGTCGAGGCGCAGGTCGAGGATGTCGTAGCGCCCGAGGCGCGAGCTGTCCTCGAAGTAGCCGCCGGCCACCTTCAGGACCACGCCCGCCTGCTGGATGAAGTGCCACTCGCGCAGCCCGAGCGAGTCCAGCGACGGCCAGCGCGTGCTGCGCCCGAGCATGGCGTGCAGCGCGTCGAGGCGCTCGCGCTGGTCGTCCTCCGGGACGCGCTCCTCGGCCTGGGCCAGGAAGCGGTTCGCGAGGTCGCGGCGCGTCGCGTAGAAGGCTGCCTCGGCCTGCACGAGCAGCACGTCCAGCGTCTCGGTCTCGGAGAGCGAGGGCTCGTCGTCCAGCGGCGCCAGCGTGCGCAGGCAGCCGGTGAAGTCCCGGGCCTGCAGCCGCGCGAAGGCCAGCTCGCGGCGCGTGGAGGTGTTGCCCGGGTCGGCCAGGAGGCTCTTCTCCAGCAGCGCGGCGGCGACCTCAGGCCGCCCCTCGTCCACCATGCGGTAGCCGAGCGCGAAGAGCGCGGCCGCGTCGCCCGGCCGCGAGCGCAGCTCGTCGAAGAGCTGCGCGTCGGCCTCACTCCCGAGCAGCCGGCAGATGCGGCCGGCCGCCTGCAGCGCGCCCTCGTGGCCGGGGTCCACGGCGAGGGCCTGGAGCAGCGTCCCGAGGGCCGGCCGGAGCTGGCCCCGGCGCACCTGGTCCACGGATGTCTCGAAAAGTTGCTTGGCGCTGGCGGGCATGGTTGGCGATTCTAGCCAAGGCGGCGGCCGACTCGCCCGCCCGGAACCCACAGCATGCGACGCATCGCGGTCATCAATCAGAAGGGCGGCGTGGGCAAGACCACGACCACCGTCAATCTGGGGGCCGCGCTCGCGCGCCTCGGGCAGCGCGTGCTGGTGTGCGACATGGACGCGCAGTGCAACCTCACGGTGCACCTCGACGCGGACCCTTCCAGCGACGCGCCGTCCATCTACGAGCTGCTGCACGGCAAGGCGACGATCGCGGAGGTGCTGCGCGACACCAGCGAGCCGCGCCTGCAGATGCTCGCCTCCAGCATCGACCTCGCCGGCATCGAGCTGGAGCTCGTCAACGCGGTGGGGCGCGAGACGATCCTGCGCGACGCGCTGGCCGCGCACGTCGGCCAGCACGGCGAGCCGTGGGACTTCCTGCTGGTGGACTGCCCGCCGAGCCTCGGGCTGCTCTCGCTCAACGCGCTCGTCGCCTGCCACGAGGTGTTCGTCCCGATTCAGAGCGAGTTCTTCGCGCTGCAGGGGCTGGGAAAACTGCTGGAAATCGTGGAGCTGGTCCAGCGGCGCCTCAACCCGTCGCTGCGCATCACGGGCATGGTGTCGGTGCGCCACGATCCGAGCACCAACCTCGGGCGGCAGGTGCTCGCCGACATCCGCGCGCACTTCGGCGAGGTGCTGCTGCGCACCGCGATCCGCCGCAACGTGAAGCTCGCGGAAGCGCCGAGCCACGGCAAGACCATCTTCGAGTACGACCCCGAGAGCCGCGGCGCGCAGGACTATCTGGCCCTCGCGCGCGAGGTGCTGGGCGTCACCAGCCCGGTGGACGTCGCCGCCGTCGCGGCCGCCGTCGCCTCCATCAGGCACGTCCCCGCGCCGTCCGCACCCGCCTCGCCGAGACCAGCTCCCGCAACCTCGGACGCCGCCGCGAAGCCCGCCGCCGCCGCGGAACCGCCCGTCATCGCGACACCCGCAGCGATCGCGAAACCAGCTGGGATCGCGAAACCAGCTGCGATCGCGAAGCCCGCTGCGATCGCGAAGCCCACTGCGGCCGCGAAGCCCGCTGCGGCCGCGAAGCTCGCGGCGATCACGAAACCCGCTGCGATCGCGAAGCCCGCCGCGATCGCGAAGCCGGCAGTCGTCGCGAGGGCTGCTATCGCCGTGAAGCCGGTTGTCGCCGCGACATCCGCTGTCGCTGCGAAACCTGTTGCCGCCGCGAAGCCGATTCCCGCCGTGAGACCTTCCGGCGCCGCGGCGCCAGGCGCTCCCGCGGCCGCGGATTCCCTCCCGGGAACGAAGCGCGACACCCGACCGCCTGCCACACCGAAGGTTCCGGGCGCCGCTGCGGCACCGACGGCAGCGAGTCCGTCGCCCCTCTCCCGATCTGCGGCCGCGATGACGACGCCGCCCGCATCGGAGACGAAACCCGACATGGCTCCCGCCCCTCCCGCGAAACCCGCATCGACTGCGAAGGCGGCCGCCGGAGAAAACGCCACCGCGAAGCCGGCCGAGGAGCGCACCGTCGTGAAGCCGGTCGGCGAGCGAGCCGCTGCGCAGCCGGCGACCGCTGCCACGAAGCCTGCCGCTCACGCTGCAGCCGACGTGCCGAAGTCCGCGGCGCAGGGCGAGGCTCCCGCGAAACCCGCGAAGCCGCTCGCGAAGCCCGCGCCGCGGACGACGGATCGCATCGATCCCCGGGTGGTGGCGCGCGCCGCAGCACGCGCCGGGGCGACCATCGCCCCGATCGCTTCGCCACCGCCGATTGTCCCGCCGAGGGCCAACGGCACGGCAATCGGCGCCGCCAAGTCCGCTGATGCCACGCGTCGCCCGGAGGGCGTCGCGCGGCCGTCGCGGCCAGCGCCTGGTGCCTTCCCGGACCCCTCGAAGAAACCGGATGTCGTCGCAACGCCCGACGCTGTCGCGAAGCCCGTCGGGGGTGAGAAGCCCGACGCTGCCGTGAAGCCCGACGCTGCCGCGACGCCTGTCGCCGCGGGAAGTCCCGCCGGTGTCGCGAAGACGAATGCGGCGCCCGCTCGCGGAGCGGCGCCTCGCCGCCCGGGGCCGGTTCTGCCGGCGCGGATTCCCTCGCCGCGTGACTCGGCGCCGCCGATCGGCGAACCTGTCACGCCCCGCAGCGGGCCGGCCGCATCCGTCGGCAGCGCCCCGCGTGCCGGACGTCCCGCGAAACCCGCCTCCGTGGCGGCCGCGGCCGCCGCGACGGGCGCGACGCCTCCGAGCCAGGACCACGCATGAACCAGACCTTCACGAGCCGGCTGTTCGCGACGGACAGCAACCCCCTCGTCTTCGCCGTGCGCCTCGTGCTGCTGCCGTTCTCGCTGCTGTACTACGCGGCCACGATGACGCGCAACGCGGTGTACGACCTGGGGCTGTTGCCCGCCGCGCGCGTGAACGCCGCCGTCGTGTCGGTCGGCAACCTCACGGTGGGCGGCACCGGCAAGACGCCGCTGGTCATCCTGCTCGCGAACCGCGCATTGGCCGCGGGCAAGCGCGTGGCCATCGTCGCTCGCGGCTATGGCGCGGTCGCGGACGCGCATGGAGCCACCGACGAGGTGGTGCTCATCGCGGCTCGCTGTCCCGGAGCAAGGCTCGTCGTCGCGCCGGACAAGCTGCTCGGCGCGCGCCAGGCGGCGCAGGCCGGAGCGGACCTCATCCTCGTGGATGACGGCCTGCAGCACCGGCGCCTGCACCGCGATGCCAACATCGTGATGCTCGACGCGCGCGCGCCCTTCGGCAACGGCATGGTGCTTCCGGCGGGCTCCCTGCGCGAGCCCGCGGCGGGACTGGCGCGCGCGGACCTGCTCGTCCTCACGCACGGTGAAACGCTCTCCGACAGCGAGCGCGTCGCGGCAGAGGCCAGCGTGCGCGCCTTCCATCGCTCCGTGCCGCTCGTGTGGGCGCGGCACGCCCCGGTGGGGGTGCGCTCGGTGAACGGCGGGCCGGCGCGCGCGCCCGACACGCTGCGCGGCCGGCACGTCTACCTGTTCTGCGGCATCGCATCGCCGGCGGGATTCCGGCAGACGGTCGAGCAGCTGCACGCGCACGTGGAAGGCCTGATGGCCTTCGGCGACCACCACGACTTCACGCCGGGCGACCTCGCGCGCGTGCGCAGCGAGGCGCGCGACCACCTCATCCTGTGCACCGAGAAGGACGCGGCGAAGATCGCGCGCATCCCCGGCAGCGGCGACGTGGAATGCCTCGTCATCGACCTGCAGCTCGAGGGCGGGCTGCCGCCGATCCTCGGCATCGACGCGCCGTGGACTCCGCCAGCCGCGGAGATCGACGAGCACGCGGCTCACGCCCAGCCGTCGCACGCCGCGGTCGCCGGGCATGCGGGCGGCGGTCACGATGCGCACGGCCACGACCACGGCGCGCACGCGTCGCACGGCCACGACCACGGCACCCACGCGTCGCACGGTCACGGAAGCGCTCCTCACTGAGTGACGATCGCCACCGGCGCCCGACAGGCGCGGGGGGCCGTCGAGCACCCCCGCCGTCAGGCAGCCGTCACCGCGGGACGGCCCGGCTGGCCGCCGCGTGTCCCACGGGCGTCAGTGGAAGCGCGCGTGGAGCATCGCCGGGAGCGCGTCGGGCCGTTGCTCGTCGAGGAGGCGCGCCAGTGCCCGGGCCAGTGAGCGCCGTGCAGCCTGGGCCGGCGTGGCGCCTGCGTCGCGGCTGTCGACTTCGTCGATGGCGAGGCTGAATGCGTCGCCGCTCGCCGTCTCGAGGAAGCGCGCTTCCAGCGAGGTGCCGTACCAGACGACGCCCTCCTGCTGTCGCCCCTCGCGCGAGCGGAAGCTGCTGCGCGACGTGACCTCCAGCGTGTAGTCGGCGATGGTCCGCGCGCCTTCCGGCGCCACGACCACGAAGTGCAGCGCACCCAGCGCCTGCTCGAGCGGCGCCTGGATCGGCGACGATGGCGAGGACGGCGAGGACGGCGAGGACGCGGGCGCGCCGGCCTCGTCCTCGCGCTCGTGCCGCGCGATCACGGCGACGCGGGCACTGGCGGCAGCAGGCACGCTGACCGGCAGCACGGTGGACCGCGACCCGAGCCGTCCCCCCAGGGCGACGCCCGCGCGCAAGGCGCCCGGCGCGCCGCTGGCCTGCGGGAGGCGCAGCGTCGCCAACCCGCCCGCGTCGGTGAGCGCGAGCGCGGGCTCGCCTTCGCCGAGCCGCGCCGCGACGGGCAGCCCCGCGAGCGGCGCGCCGTCCCAGCGCGCGCGGAGCACCAGCGTGTCGACGCGCCCCGAGAGACGCAGGCGGGGCGGCGCGCCGTCGAGCTCCAGCTCGAGCCGGCGCGACACGTCCGCGCCCAGCGCGCGGGCACGGCTCTCGAGCAGCGACAGCTCCTCGCCCAGCTCGCGCGGGACACCGCCGGTGCCGCCGGCGGCCGCGGCGAGCAGCGGCAGGCGCGCACGCGGCGCGTCCAGAGCGAGCTCCGCCGCGAGTGCGGCCACCGCTCCCTGCGCCGCCTCGCCAGCCACGCCGGCGAAGGCGGCACGCGCGGCGTCGAGCTGGTCGCGCGCCGCGTCCAGTGCGGCGCGCACCTCGGCGGCGAGCGTGGCGAGCAGTTCCGCGCGGTTCACGCGCGCCAGCGCCCAGGTGACGTCGGCGCCCCCCTGCCGCCCGCTGGCCAGCTCGAAGCGCGCGCCCTGCAACACCGCGGCGCTGGTGACCGTGATGGTGCGCTCGCGCTCGGTGTGGTCCATCACGCTCGCGCGCTCGTCGCCGTCGGCGCTCGACTGCTCGGCGACCTCGCGGTCGCGGCTCGTCGACACGCTGCTCACCTGCGCGGAGAGCTGCTGCAGGATGGCCGCGAGAGAGCGCTGCCGCGCGAGGTCCGCGGCCTCGGGCCCGTGTCCGGGCGCGCTGCCGACGCCCAGCAGCTCCGCCGCCTCGTCGGCGGCGCGGAAGCTGCCGTCCACCCACGCCGGGCGCGCGCCGACGTCGCCGGCCGCCAGGCAACCGACGGCTCCCCACGCGAGGGCCGCAAGCACGATGGCCCGCATCGCGGTGCCGAGCCGACGGCCCGCTCCGTCCGGCCGCGTGGTGCGCGCGGCAGCCCGCGCGAACCGTGCGCGCTCCACGAGGACGGCCGTCTTCTCCCTGCGTGCGATGCGGACACTCCCGAGATGCCGGCGTGCGCCGGCGCGTCCCGGTGCAGCGCGGGCTTGCACGATACGACGACGCGCGCGCGGCCTGGGGACACGAGACGCGGCGGCACGGCACCGGCGCGCGCGCCGATCGCCGGCGCCAGCTTGCTATGGTAGCGGCGGCCATCCCGGAACACCGCCCGGAACAGCGACAGCGCATGGGGTACGACAAGCCGACCGACCCGCGGCGCGACGTCGGTCTCTGGCGGTGGGCGACGGCGGCGGCGCTGCTCTTCGCGGCATTCCATCTCGTCGCGGCGAGCCGCGGTCCCTTCGAGTGCGGATGGCTCGGGCACAACGGTGCGCGCTACGCGCAGATCGCCCGCAACCATG